>BNJV01001630.1_pt1 | contig 29398 bp, 30 predicted proteins | sample 8540591 | NCBI WGS metagenome assembly BNJV01 (sample SAMD00202457, study PRJDB9452) | human saliva metagenome | host: Homo sapiens | reverse complement strand
GTCTCAAGAAAGAACTTGATGTAGAAACCACGGAGTTTTTCCTTAGGTCGTAATACTGTGATATTTGATGAGGCAACAACTTCACGCTTGCCCTGATCTTCGAAAACAGCAACTTTTTGAACAGTTCCCTTAGATGCAATAAGCACATCTCCATCTTCTAAGAGAAAGCGTAAAAGTTTGCGGCGTTCCTCAGAAAATGTTTTTAGGTCATCGTAAGCAATGCCGTTGGGTGTCATATCCGACAGATTAATGACAGCGAATTCGCCAGGTTCTGCCTTAGCAGGGACAGCTTTTCCTTTAAATTGATCGACAACATCGCCTAAACGAACAAGTTTGTCTGTGTTAGCTTCGTAATCGATAATCAGTTGAGGTCTTTCTTTTTCAGACATTGAATCTCCTTTTTTATATTTCACTATCCACATTGAGTATTGCTATACAATAATAGCAAGAAGCTAATACTTTTGCAAGTAAAAACTGTAAGAAAGGCAAAATAAAAAAGAGACCTTGGCCCCTTTTTATAAGCTTTTAGCTGCTGCTACTGCTGCTTCATAGTTTGGATCAGTATTGATATTGTCCAAATATTCGACATAAGTAATCTTGTTGTCAGCGTCTGCCACTAAAACGGCACGCGCTAACAAGTGCCATTCTTCAATAAGAACACCATACTCTTTACCGAAACTATTATCATAGTAGTCAGAAAGCATGATGGCATTTTCAAGGCCCTCAGCACCACACCAACGAGCTTGCGCAAATGGTAGGTCCACTGAAATAGTAATAACGACAGTATCATCTAGTTCTGACAATTCCTTGTTAAAGGTACGTGTTTGAGTTGAACAAATACCAGTATCGATTGATGGAACGATAGAGATAACTTTTTTCTTTCCATCGAATTCTGAAAGTGATTTTTTCGTTAAATCTGTTGCTGTCAAATTAAAGTCACGCAAGGTATCTCCAACTTGAAGTTGTTTGTCTTCTGCTACTGTAACTGGTTTTCCAATAAATGTTGGCATGTTAATCCTCCAATACTTTTTTACTATTGTACTGCAAATAGAGCAAGAAGCCTAAGCATTTGTTTAGAACTTTTCAAACAGTAGTTTAATTTTTTCAGCAATCACTGTATTAATTGCAGGAATGACTTCGTCCGCAAAGTCTTTCAGATAGGGATAATCGCCAACTTGCACACTATATATAGCATATTTGAAAAGAGAAATATCATTTTGGTCATTTCCAAAAGCTACAAAGTCTCTACCAAAGTGGTTTAAAACAGTACTAGCCTTAGTCACTCCTTTTGGATTAATGTAGAGACACCTTTCGATATCATGGTAAGTAAGGTCTAAACATTCTAGTTTGTTTAGATTAAAGATAAGGTCTTCTCGTATATCCTCATGCTCTGCAAGAGGAATAACAGCTTTAATGGGCTTATTAAGTTCTTGGACAGGCAAAATCTTTGCTTTGTTTAATGGGTCAACATTTGAAAGGAAAGGGATTTGCTCAGGATTTTGAATAGCATAATTAAAGGTATCATCAATAAATAAGGGAGATTATAGGTATCACAGTAGCTAACAATCGTTCTGAGAGCATGAGAAGGTATTGTGTATTGCGATACTAAACACTCATCTTGAAAGACTTCACCACCGTTTAAGCCAAAACTACTGTCAGCTTTTTCAATTCTCCCTCCAAAATACTAAGACAGTCTCTGTAAGAGCGCGCTGTTGCAAAAATAATCTCATGACCGTATTTTGGTGCTGTTAAAAGAACCTCTTGTAGTTCTTTTGACATGGTCATACCATCAAAACATAGGGTTCCATCCAAATCAAAAACAAATTTCATTGGGATAGTATAACAAAAAAACCAGCTATAGAGCTGGTTTAAATATTTAGTATTGAAATACTTAGATTTCGTCGAGGGCTAGTTTTAAATCTTCAATCAAATCATCTGCGTTTTCCAAACCAACTGAGATACGAATTTGATTTGGAGTGACACCACAAGCTAGCAAATCTGCTTCTGCCAATTGTTGGTGAGTTGTTGTTGCAGGGTGAACTACCAAAGATTTTGCGTCAGCTACATTAGCTAGGTCAGAGAAAATCTCAAGGTTATCAATTACCGTACGCGCCTCATCTTGCCCACCTTTAACATGGAAAGTGAAAATAGAACCTGGTCCTTTAGGGAAGTATTTTTGTGCCAAGTCATAGTAAGGACTTGATGGCAATCCAGGATAGTTCACTTTTTCAACTTTTGGATGATTTTCCAAAAAGTCTACGATTTTTTTCGTATTTTCGACGTGACGTTCTACACGAAGTGAAAGTGTTTCAAGTCCTTGTAAGAGCAAGAAAGCATTGAAAGGTGCCAAGGCAGCCCCTGTGTCACGCAAAAGTTGTGTACGAAGGGCGGTGATAAATGCTGCTGGACCAACATCACGTGTATAGCTGATATTGTGGTAAGATGGGTCTTCGTCAACCAGCTGTGGGAATTTTCCTGAAGCTTCCCAGTCAAATTTACCAGAATCGACGATAAGACCACCAATAGTTGTTCCATGTCCACCGATAAACTTAGTCGCAGAATGAACCACGATATCTACACCATGGGAGATAACATTGATGAGATATGGAGTACCAAAAGTATTGTCAGCAACCAATGGAATCTTATGACTGTGAGCAATTTCAGCAATCTTTTCAAAATCAGGAATGTTGATAAGCGGATTACCCAAAGACTCAATCAAGACAAGTTTGGTATTATCTTTGATAGCAGCTTCAATTTCTTCAGGATTGTCAACATCTACAAAAGTTGTAGTGACGCCATAGCGTGGAAGAGTTTCTTTTAAGAGATTAAATGTTCCACCGTAGAGGGTTGTCGCAGCAACAACATGATCGCCAGCATGTGCCAAACCAAGGACCGCATAGGTGATTGCAGCCATACCTGAAGCCGTAGCCAAGGCACCAACACCACCTTCGAGGGCTGCAATACGTTCTTCAAGTACTGCTACTGTTGGATTGGTAATACGTGTGTAAATATTACCCGGTTTTCTAAGGGCAAAGAGATCTTCACCTTCTTGAGCATCGTCAAAAACATATGAAGTTGTTTGGTAAATTGGAACCGCACGTGATTTTGTTTCCTTGTCAGGTGTTTGTCCAGCGTGTAATTGTAAGGTTTCAAATGAAAATTCTCGTGACATATGGGTGTCCTCCAAAACAAAAGTTGACTTCATTCTACACCCAGAAAAGCTGGCTGTCTAATAGAAATTTTTTATCAATGTGATAGGGAGGGCTTATAAAAAGGACCTTTCGGTCCCTTTCTATTTCTTCTCAATAGGTGCTACACTTGCTAAAACCTTTTTAAGTCCAACTTCTGGGAATTTTATCTTAAGTTCTTGCGTCTTGCCACTTCCAGTTACTTCTAGAACGGTACCATCTCCCCACTTCTTGTGGTGAGCGATATCTCCGATTTCCCAGTCAGTAGCTGAATTGCCAGAGTCTGAAGTCTTGCCAAAAGGTAGTCCGCCAGTAGCTTTTGAAAATGGCTGAGCGCCCGTATGTCTTTGAGGTTGTGCATTTGCTTTTCTGGTCTGAAGCGCTTGTTGTAAACTCATGCCTTGACCAAATTGTGTTGGCTCTTCCTTTGTAAAACGAACACCAAATGATGAATTGGCTGGACGAGCTAGACCTTGATATTGTAATAAATCATCTGAAATTTCACGCAAGAAACGGCTAGGACGATTATAGCTAGTCTTACCGAAAAGCGTACGTGTATTAGCGTTGGTAAGGAAAAGAATCTCTTCAGCACGGGTAATACCTACGTAAGCTAAGCGACGCTCTTCTTCGAGTTCTTCTGGATCTTCTGAGGCACGAGACAAAGGGAAGACCCCCTCTTCCATACCGATAAGAAAGACAACTGGAAATTCAAGTCCTTTAGCAGCATGGAGAGTCATCAAGGTTACTTCTGCTGCTTCCATATCACCATCGTCCGTATCAGCAATCAACGCTAGATCGTTCAAGAAACGGCCTAAACGGTCAATACCAGTCTCGTCTTCCGTACCATCGGTGTTGGTTTCATCAAAATTCTTAGTAACAGACATGAATTCTTCAATATTTTCAATGCGTGCTTGACTTTCAAGTGTTTGTTGCATAGAAAGAGCATCCAGATAACCAGACTTATCTAAAACTGTCTCTACAGCTTCAGTGATGCTTAGCCCATCTAGCTGGTCACGTAGATTCAGAATCATGTTAGCAAAATCGTAAACGCCCTGAGCTGCTTTCCCCTTGATCGGTGACAACATAATATTAGCTGATGCATCTAGGAGACTCATGTTTTGCTCATAGGCAAAGGTGCGAATCTTTTCAAGCGTACCAGGCCCAACTCCACGTTTAGGTTCATTAATCACACGTTCAAAGCTAATATTATCCGCAGGATTGGCAACTAAGTTCAAGTAAGAAATGACATCACGGATTTCTTTACGGCTATAGAACTTGGTACCACCAACCATGGTATAAGGAATATTAGACTTGAGCAAGGCTTCCTCGATAGTACGAGACTGAGCATTAGTACGATAAAGTACAGCGAAATCCTTGAAGTTCTTACCCTCTTCACGAATAATGTTATCAATAGTTGAAGCAACAAAAACAGCTTCATCACGCTCGTCATTAGCACGGTAATAAACGATTTGTTCACCGTCATCATTTTGAGTCCAAAGTTTTTTAGGACGGCGATTGCGGTTGTTCTTGATGACTTCGTTGGCCGCCTGGAGAATTTTCTTGGTTGAACGGTAGTTTTCTTCCAAGAGAACTACCTTGGCTTCAGGATAGTCCTTCTCAAAATCAAGGATATTCTGCATATCAGCCCCACGCCAACCGTAGATTGATTGGTCAGCATCACCTACGACACAGATATTCTTGAAGCGAGAAGCCAAGAGTTTTACCAACTGATATTGAGCATGGTTGGTATCTTGGTACTCATCCACGTGAATATACTGATAACGCTGCTGATAATAGGCGAGAACATCAGGATTTTTGTCAAAGAGACGCAAAGTCATCATAATTAAATCGTCAAAATCCATAGCTTCACTACGACGGAGCTCCTCTTGATAGGCCTTATAACATTTAGCAACAATTTGGGTGTACATATCACCGGCCTGGTGCTCGTAGGCCACTTCATCCAAGAGGTCATTTTTGGCGTTGGAAATCGTCCCTAAGATGGCACGTTCATTCCACTTCTTAGGATCTAGGTTAAGATTCTTGAGAATACGTTTCATCAAAGTACGTTGTTCACCAGGATCTACGATAGTAAAGTTTCGGTTGTAGCCAATATGGTCCGCTTCACGACGAAGAATTCGCACGCACATACTATGGAAGGTTGCAATCAAGGTTTCTGAAGTTGCTGGATTTAAAGCCATAGCACGTTCACGCATCTCACGAGCTGCCTTATTGGTAAAGGTAATGGCTAGGATATTCCAGGGGTTAATCATTTTCTCGTCAATGAGGTAGGCAATGCGGTGGGTAAGCACACGTGTCTTCCCAGATCCTGCACCAGCCATAATCAATAAAGGCCCCTCAGTCGTTTGGACGGCTTCGGCCTGTTTGTCATTCATACCAGTTAATAATGGGTTCATCATATTCTCCATTCTCAAAAATAAGCTCTACTATTTTATCATTTTTTGGATGAAAATGCAGATTCTATTCATAATGGATCTGAAATAACTTTAGAAGATAATTGTTTGTTTTTATTGGAAGTACTTTGCTTAAGATTGCCCATATTCCTAGCTTTAGAGGAAGACATTCTAAAGAATAATATTCGGATTTTTATAGTTTTGATGAAAATTAGTGTTGACACTGTTCGTTTTTTTCGATAAGATAGAATCACAATAAATAAGAACCGAGTGATGTCATCAGGATGACTGGTGATTGACGGACTTCTGGAGAGATCTTGAAGCAGCCTTAGCTGTATACAAGACACCGAAGGGGCAAGGGGTAACAACCGAAACTCTCAGGTAAAAGGACAGAAAGCATCGCAAGTTTTTTAACTTGTAGTAATAGCTTTGTATTCTCAGAGGTCTGGTCAAGCCAAACCTCTTTTTTGACGTCTCGGTTAAAGGAGATTGTAAATTTATGTTAGACTTTTTTACTACCATTGATGATTTTGTCTGGGGTCCACCCCTTCTGGTCCTTCTTGTAGGAACTGGGATTTACCTTACAATTCGTCTTGGTCTTTTGCAAGTTCTTCGTCTTCCTAAAGCTTTTAAACTTATCTTTGCTGAAGATAAAGGGGAAGGTGATATTTCTAGTTTTGCAGCCCTTGCGACTGCTCTCGCAGCAACTGTTGGTACAGGTAACATTGTCGGTGTAGCTACTGCCATCAAGACTGGTGGACCAGGTGCCCTTTTCTGGATGTGGATTGCCGCTTTCTTTGGTATGGCAACCAAATATTCCGAAGGTCTTTTGGCTATTAAATTCCGTACACTTGACGACCAAGGTAATGTCTCTGGTGGTCCAATGTATTACATCACACACGGTTTTTCTGGGAAATGGCAAACAATTGCTAAACCTTTGGCCTACTTCTTTGCCTTTGCAGGTGTGCTTGTTGCATGGTTGGGGATTGGTACTTTCTCTCAAGTTAACTCAATCACCGCTTCACTTCAAAATAGCTTTGACTGGTCACCAAAAATCGTAAGTGTCATTCTTGCTCTTATCACTGCTGCTATCATTTTTGGTGGTATCCAATCTATCTCTAAAGTTTCTGAAAAGGTCGTACCATTTATGGCTGGGCTCTATATCTTAGCAGCTCTTGTGGTTATCTTTACTAACTTTAATCAACTTCTTCCAGTCCTTGGAATGGTCTTCCAATCTGCCTTTACTGGTAAAGCAGCCGTTGGTGGTTTTGCTGGTGCAACAGTCATGGTTGCTATGCGTCTTGGTATTGCGCGTGGTGTCTTCTCTAATGAGTCAGGTCTTGGATCAGCTCCTATCGCTGCAGCTGCTGCTAAGACTGAAGAACCTGTTGAACAAGGTTTGATTTCAATGACAGGTACTTTCATTGATACGATTATCATCTGTACGCTTACTGGTCTTGCTATCCTTGTAACGGGTCAATGGTCAGGTAGCCTAGAAGGTGCCCCAATGACACAAGCAGCCTTCTCTTCTGTTTTTGGTACATTTGGTGAAATTGCCTTAACACTTTCTTTGGTTCTCTTTGCCTTTACAACAATCTTGGGTTGGTCTTACTACGGTGAACGTTGTTTCGAATTCATTTTCAAATCAACGAAATTCCTTCCACTCTACCGCCTCATTTTTGTAGTCATGGTTGCCCTTGGTGGATACCTCACACTTGATGTTGTTTGGAAAATTGCGGATATCGTAAACGGTTTGATGGCATTGCCTAACTTGATTGCCCTCCTTGTTCTCTCACCAATCATCTTCAAAGAAACTAAATCATACTTTGAACGTCACAAATAAACAAAAAGAGCCTAGGCTCTTTTTTCTTGACTTTATCGGCACCAATCCTTGCTACTACTGGTCTTTTGCGTTACAATGAAATTAAATCATTTTACAACTAATTCAGAAAAAATCCAAAGGAATAACTATGTCAATTACCAAAGAATTTGATACGATTACTGCAATTTCAACACCTTTAGGTGAAGGTGCTATCGGTATCGTTCGCCTATCTGGAACCGATGCAGTTGCTATTGCTAATAAGGTTTTCAAAGGAAAAAATTTAGAAACGGTCGCTTCACATACTATCAATTACGGTCATATCGTGGAAAATGATGAAACCATTGATGAAGTCATGGTCAGTGTTATGCGTGCACCAAAGACCTTTACGCGTGAGGATGTCGTGGAAATCAACACCCATGGTGGTGTCGCTGTAACCAATGAAATCCTTCAACTCCTTATCCGTTCTGGTGCTCGTATGGCCGAACCTGGAGAATTTACTAAACGTGCCTTCTTGAATGGTCGTGTGGACTTGACCCAGGCTGAAGCTGTCATGGACTTGATTCGTGCTAAGACTGATAAGGCTATGGCCGTTGCCGTTTCTCAACTTGATGGTTCGCTCAAGCATCTCATTAACAACACTCGCCAAGAAATCCTTAACACTTTAGCTCAAGTCGAAGTGAATATTGATTATCCAGAGTATGATGATGTTGAAGAAGTTACTACAAATCTTGTCCGTGAAAAGACTCAAGAATTCCAAGCACTTCTAGAAAATCTTTTGGCTACTGCCAAACGAGGAAAAATCCTACGAGAAGGTCTTTCAACAGCAATCATTGGTCGACCAAATGTCGGAAAATCTAGTCTTCTTAACAATCTCCTACGTGAGGAGAAGGCTATCGTTACAGACATTGAGGGTACAACACGTGATGTCATTGAAGAATACGTTAATATCAAAGGCGTTCCACTTAAGTTAATTGATACCGCAGGTATCCGTGACACAGATGATGTTGTTGAAAAGATTGGTGTGGAACGTTCTAAGAAAGCTCTCGAAGAGGCTGACCTGGTTCTTCTTGTCCTTAATAGCTCGGAACCGTTAACTGAGCAAGACCGTACATTACTCGAAATCAGCCAAAATAGCAATCGTATCATTCTCCTAAATAAGACAGACCTTCCACAAGCAATCCAAATGGAAGAGCTTCCTGAAGATGTTATCCCAATTTCAGTCCTCAAGAATGAAAACATTGACAAAATTGAAGATCGTATCAATCAGCTCTTCTTTGATAATGCTGGTCTAGTGGAGAAAGATGCTACTTATCTCTCAAATGCCCGTCACATTTCACTCATTGAAAAAGCCCTCGAAAGCCTTGAAGCAGTCAATCAAGGTCTTGAATTAGGCATGCCTGTTGACCTCCTACAGGTTGATATGACACGCACTTGGGAAATTCTGGGAGAAATTACTGGTGACGCTGCCCCAGATGAACTCATTACACAACTCTTTAGCCAGTTCTGTCTAGGAAAATAAACATAACTAAATTTATGTAAAAAGATGCTCTGTCATCTTTTTATTTTTGCATCATAAATACAGAAATAAAATTATGTAAAATAAAACCTATCAATACCATCAGACGATTTACTCAAGCTTTTTAAGAAAGAAAATGCTATCATGGTACTATCCTATGATTTTGAAAGGTTTGCCATGAGTCAAGCAACTACTGATACTGATTTAAAACATTTGATAGACTTTGACGATAATCTGCTTCCATTTCGATTGACGGAAACCAAGGTTGAAAAATGGGCGCCCTGATATTCTTTTTTTCATTGGCATCCTGAGCTTGAGATTCAATATGTTTATGAGGGTACGGCTCGTTATCACATTGATTATGACTATTTTGACAGTCAGGGTGGAGATATCTTTTTAATACGTCCGAATGGCCTTCATTCGATTCACCCCTGTAGATAATCAGCCTCATCATACGGACACCTTACATTTTCATTTGGATATGCTGGGACAGTCGCTGGTGGACCCGCTTAGTCTACGCTACCTACAGCCTTTACAGAATTCTAATTTCAAGTTTAAACAATGCCTGAGACCGTCAGACGAGGGGTATAGGGAAATCAAAGCTCTCCTCTTTGATATTTTTTTAAGATGATTCGTCAGAAAGATCGTCACTATGAACTTCTTCTCAAGTCAAAGTTGGAAGAATTAATCTACCTCCTCTACTTCTATCGTTTGGTAGAGCGAAAAACTTCAGATGATCATTATCGTAAAAATGAAAAAGATTAGGGAAATCATTGATTACATTAACCAACATTATGCCGAAAAATCTCACTATTGAAAAAGTTATCAGAGCTTATGGGATATAGTAAGACCCACTTTATGACGATTTTTAAGCAACATACTGGCACCTCTTGTACAGAATTTATCATTCAGGCAAGACTCAATGCTGCCTGCGAGGAGCTTCGTAATAGCGTTAAACCAGTTTTGGAAATCGCTACTAATGTTGGTTTTAATAACCTATCCAATTTCAACCGCCAATTTAAACACTATTACGATCAAACACCAAGCCAGTATCGAAAAACACATAGCAACAAGAAGAAAACAAAAAAGAGTTAAGCAAAAGCTTAACTCTTTTTTTATCTGCAAACTTCTTATTTTTTCTCTTTACCTTTGTGTTTTCCACTAAGTCCAAAGAGAGTAAGCAACATACCAAGTCCAAGGAGACCAGCGTGTGAGCCCTTGTCACCTGTTGTAGGAAGAACTTCAGTTTGAGCAGAAGCTTCTGTCACTTTTTCAGTTTCTTTAAGTGCTTCACTTCTTGTTGAAATGAAGAATACTTTACCATTAGGAGTCGTCACTACTTTAGACACCACTGGTTTGCTAGTTTCTAAATCTTTAGCAATAGTTGATGGAGTGACTGGTGCCAATGGATTAAGTGTAGGGTCTGCTGCATTTTCTTTCTTGTTCAAGGCAGCAAATCAGCACTTGAAATTGAAATGGTACGTGAATTTGGATTGATAACTGCATACTTAGAAAGGTCTGCACGTGTCAAGTAATCCGCAAAGACGGTATCCATTGAAGGACCTTCTTCACGAGGACCGCCCAACATTGTGAAGCCATCACCACCAGCAGCCAAGAAGTCATTCGTTACAAGGTAGTAAGTTCCGTTTGTGTTGAGTGGTTTATAGACACCAGTTTCTGGATCCAAAATGTCAATTGACAAGATACGTTTTTCAGCTGGAAGAGTTGTGTCATAGTAAACACGAGCTCCAGAAACTTGAAGGAAACCACCAGATGGTTCAAGGAGAGGTTGACCATTTTCATCCAGAACAGTTTTACCACTTTCGTCAACTTGGAGAATAGAACCAAGAGATTTGACAAACATATCATGGATATTTTGACCTGTTACTTGAATTTGAGCAACTGAGTTACCAAATGGAAGCACAGCGATGATATCACCTTTAGTGATTGGTTTGTCTTTGGCAATTGTTTCACGAAGACCACCACCATTTGTTACGGCAAGGTTAGACTTGTGTGTGAAAGCTGATTGTCCGTAATCTAAGAGAGCATCTGCGACCACATTACCAAGATTCGTTTCGCGAACACGAACGTCCATACGGTCACCGCTAAGTTTAACAGGGCTATTTTCAATTACGACTTTCGAAGAATCCGCCTTGTACTTAGCTTGGATATCATCGATCATAGCTTTAACTGTTGGGTTAACTTGATAATTCTTTTTAGCTTCGTCGTGTGAGATCACGCCATGTGACAAGACACGGTCAGAATTATAAACGACGCGACCAACATTGTTAAGGTAGCTACCAGTTTGGTTGTAAGTAACGTTATCGCCGTATGTCGCTGTGTGGAGAGTGTGTGAGTGACCATCAAGGACAAGAACACGTTTTCCTTTCAGAGGTGCATAGTTTGAAAGAGCTTCTGCCAAAGTTGATCCACGCCATTCAACTGGAGTTGTTGTATCAATACCCAAGTGACTAAGGACAACATAAGTCTTGTATTCCTTACCTTCGGCACGGGCATTTGATTCCACTTGGTCAACAACAGCCTTAACCTCAGTAATAGGATCGGTGAAAGAGACACCAGGAATGTTACGAGGGTGTGTCTTAGTAGCTGTCTCAGGTGTAGTGACACCAATAACAACTACTTCATCTCCATCAACACCAGGTGTTTTGTCAACGATTGTAGATGGTTGGAAAAGACGGACGCCATCTACATATACGTTAGATGTGATGATTGGGAAATTGATTTGTTTGCTCAAACGACGCAATTGGTCAAGACCAAAGTCAAACTCATGGTTACCCACTGTCATGGCATCAAAACCAACAGCATTCATGACGCTTGCCATGTCTTCACCTTTAGAACTGTTTGAGATTGGAAGTCCTTGGAATGAGTCCCCGGAGTCAAAGACAAGGGTTGTTCCTTTTGAACGAGAATCATTTACGATACCAGACAAAAGGGCATCACCAATAACTCCGTTACGATCATCTTCAACCATACGACCGTGAACATCGTTGGTGTGAAGGACAGTTACAGTGTCGTTGCTGGCACTTGTGCTAGCATTTGTCACGACTTCTGTTGTAGGAGTTGCGGCTGCAGTTGCTGTTTCACTTGCTGTAGCAGCAGGTGTTTCGCTTGTTTCAGCTGTTGAAGCAGTAACAACTGATGTTGAACTAGCTACTGGTGCTGCAGACTCGCTAGATGCAGTTGTTGCTACAGTAGATGTCGCATTGGTAGTTGCCTCTGTAGCTACTACTTCAGTGCTTGGTGCTGTTATAGTTGCATGAGTTTCTACCTCGTCAGCATGGACAGCATTGGCCAAGATGGCAGTTGAGACAAGTAGGGTTGATACGGTCGTTGCAACGACTGTTTTCTTCTTCATTCCAAAATACCTTTCTGATTTTTAAATCGTTTTTATTATACCACATTTATAAGATTAGAATTAAATAAATTTCAACATTTTATTAGATATTCAAACAATTTTTTCAAAAATCAATAGGTAGCTAAACGTTTTTCAAGATAACCTTGAAGCAGTTCAAGAGTAAAGCTCAAAGTCCAGTAAATAAGGGCGATTAGGATATACATGGACATGTAGTCATACTCACGCCCACCGATAATCTTAGCGTTTTGGGAAAAATGTCAGGCACTGTAATCATAGCCGCCAACGAGGAACTCTTTACCATGTCGATAATGACATTACCAAGTGGTGCTACTGCTATACGCATGGCCTGAGGTAAGATAATCCGACGGATAATAGACTTCTGCGGAAGACCAAGAGAGCGAGCGGCTTCCCACTGCCCCTTATCTACGGCAGCTATGGATGAACGAAAAATCTCTGCCATATAAGCAGCACTAACACATAAGAAACCAATAAAGGCACAAAGAAGGGCGGGCAGCTGAACACCAACGTAAGGCAGACCAAAGTAAAGAATGAAGAGCACGACCAACATAGGGACGCCACGCATGATGGAAATATAAACACGGGCAGGATACTTCAACCAAGGTTTTTGCGACATCCGCATAAAGGCAAGGATGATGGCAAATACATTCCCCACCATAAAGCTTAAAAGGGAGATCCCCAATGTATAGGGCAAACCTGATAGAACATAGGGAATGCTTTTTAGAATCAGTGAAAAATCAATAATCATAAGTCTATCTTTCTAAACATTTCTTTAGCAAATAAGCGATCCAATTGGATCGCTCATATTATTCAACATCAGAGATATCAATCTCAGTGTAGTCAACTTTGGTTTTCTTTGTAACGTCTTGACCAGCAAAGAACTTCTCTGAAATCTTGGTAAGGGTACCATCTTTCTTCATGTCTTTGATAGCTTTATTAACTTTTTCTTGAAGGGTTTTATTCTTCAATGAGAAAGTAAAGCTTGTTGAGTAAGGGTTACTGTAGATGCCGTCGTTGATCTTAACAGGGTACTTATCTTTGATAGCAGCTACTGCCATCTTTGCAAGTAGTAATCGTTGACGATAACGTCTGTACGACCATTTACCAAGTCTTGCATATAAACGTCATTGGTAACATTGTCATATACGACGAGTTCAGCACCCATTTTTTTGGCAATCTTCATGTACTTGGTACTTGCAGCACCGGCTGCTTTCTTGCCTTTGAGGTCCTTCCATGAAGAAATTCCTGAATTATCTGATTCACGAACTACCATAGAAGTGAATGAATACTTGTATGGTTCAGAGCGCAAGAATTTTTTAACGTTCTTGTTGTCATCTTCGAGTGAGTAGTTAGCGATATCTACTTGACCACTATTTACAGCGGTAAGCATGCCATCCACGCCCATCTCTGTGAAGTCAATTTTCAACTTAAGGCGTTTTCCAACTTCTTTGAGAATCTCAACGTCATAACCAGTCAGATTATTCTTATCATCGTGGTAGGTTTGTGGGTAAAGTGTTCCAGCAGTCGCAACCTTGATGCTCCCACGTTTCTCAATCTTTTCCCAGTTCTTCTCACCTGTACTCTGTGACGAGCAGGCAACCAAAAAGACCGCAGCCAAAATTAGGCTAAATACGGCGAAAAATCTCTTTTTCATCTATGTGTGTCTCCTTAAAAAATGAAGTTAAGTTAAAAACTTATAATCTTAGCCTACACTATTTGAAAGGGTTTCACAAAATATTGAACCGGAAATGAGAATGTCTAGCTAAAAAACGAACGTTCTTCCATTTGTTGGGCCAAGTGTAACAAGAGGTCCTCCCTTCCCTTGGCAGCTGTCAGTTGAACACCGAGTGAGAGCCCCTGCTCATCACGATAGACAGGTAAAGAAATCGATGGTTGTCCCGTCAGGTTAGCTTGTTGAGTAAAAGGTGTCCAGTCTAAGCTGTCCGCAAACATTTCCCAAATAAGTTCCTGTTGCTTTGGCCAGTCAAAATCAGCCATATGTTTGAGTTGATTTTGTAAGTTTTCAGAGAGGGCAAACTGTCCATGCTTAGGCGCCACATCCGCAACTGTTGGTGTCAGAAGAATATCGTAAGACTCATGAAAATTCGCCATCTGATGGCTATACTGATCCCACTGGGCTAGAATTTTAGAGTAAATTTTTGCAGGAATCTTTTGCCCAGATTGGAAAATAGCCCAAGTCATCAACTCCATATCTTCAAGCGTCATCTGACGTCCCAAACCAGCCTCTATACCATCAAACATGGCAGCCGTCTCGACACTATTCATAATGTAGTAAGACTGCATGGCTTCAATCCCATTTAAGGGCTGGTCGCTCATTTCATGCACATGATGTCCGAGACTCTCTAATGCTCTAGCAGCCTTTTTTGTCGCTGCAATAGCAGATTTTGACACCTTACCACCAATAGGAGAAACAGTCGAAAAAGCAATCTTCAAAGGTCTAACTGCTTCTTCTAAAGACACTTTGCTAAGCTTCGGTAAGATAAAAGGACTTTCCATCTGACACGTCTGCATGTGATAGAGCAAGCGTTTTGTATCGCGCACAGTCTTAGTCAAAGCAAACTGAACAGAGGCTCCCTGCCAGCCACGGAAAGAACTAGGACCAACAGGAATCCGTCCTCTTGTAGGCTTAAGCCCGATAAGTCCGTTAAAGGAGGCTGGAATACGGATAGAGCCTCCACCGTCACTAGCTGGGGCCAAGGGAGAAATGCCAGAACTCACAAGAGCTGCCGCACCACCACTTGAGCCACCAGCATTACGCGTGACATCATCAGGCAGGTTAACAGGACCATGAATCTGAGCATCACTGATATTTTTGAAGCCAAACTCAGGAGTGCTAGAACGCCCTAAAATAATAAAGCCCAGTTCCTCAAGTTTCTTTACATAATTATCCGTTTCCGTTGCACGATAACTTGTAAATAGGCGAGAACCCGCGGTTGACGGCTCACCAGCTTGCTCTTGACCCAAATCCTTTAGGAAAATCGGGATTCCAGCAAAAGGTTTCTCTGAAAAGTCTCTAGTTTCTGCTTCTTCTATAGCTTTCTCGTAGCGTTGACTAACGATAGCATTTATCTTAGGATTCGTTCTCTCCGCTTCACGAATGGTAGCCTCCACTAGTTCTCGGGGACTGACCGTCTTATTTTGCACGGCTTCTGTCATTGCCGTTGCATCTGACCACTCATTAATTGACATCTTATACTCTCCCTGCTTATCTTTTCCTAAATTATACTAAAAAAAGCGAAACGCCTAAAACGTTCCGCCTTAAATCTTGATAATTAGTCTTGCCAAGTCTCTTGATTTTCTTTGAATTTCTTCAAAAGTTGAAGTCCATCTGCTGTGATGTAGCCTTGTACTTTAGCGACTTTAATCAACTCAGTGTAGTTTGAAAGAGTAACCAATTTCACACCAGCATCCGCAAAGTTTTTCTCAGCTTTTGGCAGTTCGTAAGTGAAGATAGCCACAACACCGATAACATCAGCCCCTTCACGCTCTGCAGCTGCTACAGCATCAAGTACTGAACCACCAGTTGAAATCAAGTCTTCAACAACAACCATTTTTTCGCCTTTAACCACACGACCTTCGATTTGGTTACCAGCACCGTGATCTTTTGGTTTGCTACGGATGTAGGCAAATGGAAGGTTCATCTTTGTCAGCGATAATCGCACCGTGAGGAATACCCAGCAGTTGCAGTACCTGCAATCACTTCTACTTCAGGGAATTCTTCCTTAATCTTTTTCCACAAAACCATTTTCAATAAGGGTACGAGTTTCTGGATAAGACAAAGTAATACGGTTGTCTGTGTAGATTGGTGATTTGATTCCTGATGCCCATGTAAATGGTTCTTCAGGTTTAAGGTAAACAGCCTTGATATCGAGCAAGTCAGATGCGATTTGTGATGCTAATGTCATAATTATTATCCTCCGTAAAGCGTTTTCTATTCTTTATTATAACCTAATTCCATCTATTTTCCTATGAAATAAGGTCTTTTTGAAAATTTATTGACCGTTCCATTGGGCCTTGATGTCGTGATAAGCTGCTACTGGATCGTCAGCTTGTGTAATTGGACGACCAACAACAATGTAATCTGAACCAATTTGACGGGCATCGGCAGGTGTCATGACACGTTTTTGGTCACCAACTGCTGCTCCTGCTGGACGGATACCAGGTGTCAAACAAACGAAATCTTTATTTGTTGCTTCTTTGATTTTTGCTACTTCGTGTGCTGAGCAAACAACACCATCAAGCCCTGCTTCAGCAGTCTTTTTAGCATAATGAACCACAGATTCTTGAAGTGTGGTTTGGATATTTTGAAAATCACGCATCTGCTCTTCAGAGGTAGAGGTCAACTGTGTTACAGCAATCAAGATTGGACCATCTCCCAAGCCTTCACGCGCAGCCTTCATCATTTCCACACCACCAGCCGCATGCACATTAGTCATATCAACGCCAAGGTTAGACAAGACACGCATGGCTGATTTCACAGTATTTGGAATATCGTGAAGCTTAAGGTCAAGGAAAACACTATGACCAAGCTCTTTAACGTAGCGCACAATCTCAGGCCCAGCCGCATAGTAAAGTTCCATACCAATCTTCACATAGAGCTTTTCATCAGCAGGAAACTTAGCAAGGAAAGCCTTCACATCCTCAAAAGTCGGGAAATCAAGGGCAATAACAGGACGATTTTCTCTCATTTCTTATATCCTTTCACACAAAAAACCTCCGCCAGTCAGCGAAGGTTGCACGAAAATAGGGCAGTCCCTACCCTTTAGTGATGCCGTAGCATCTCAGTACACCTTTCTCGCCTCTCTGGACTCGATTAAAGGTTCAGTTCAATTTGTTCTATTATAGCGCTTTTATAAGGGAATGTCAAAGGGGGATTTTGTTCTAAATACCTAATCTTAAACCTCTACTTCTATTGATTATATCCAGTTTTACATTGTAAAATTTTAATGTAAATTTTATTGCTTTTTATGTTTTTACACTGTAAAATATTCTTGTAAAATAAGAAAGAGGTGTTAACATGCTTGAACAACTATTGAAAATGCATGCTGAAAAAATTCGAGTTAACAGTAACTCTGATGAATATCAGAAGGTAATGAAGCAGATAGAAAATTATCAAGTCGAAAAGCACTTGCCATCGGCTACCATGCTTTATGATATACTAGATAAGCTAGCAGATCTTTTAGTAAGTGATAATATGACAGACGATGAAACTGACTATTTGGTATGGAAAGATAATATTCATATCGAAAAACTCGATTCGGGAGATTTTATAATTTATTACTTGGATCGTTTCTTTATGAGTATTTCAGAAGATAAGAGGAATAACATATGGGAAATAATTAAAGAACGCTATGAGACGAAAAAAAGAAAAATTAAACTTAAGAATGAGGTAATTGATACATTTGTAGTTCAGTTACAAACAACACTTAAGGTTTTATTGAAATTTTTTTCTCCTGAAGAAGAAAAAAATTGTTTATTAGTTTTCTTGATTTTATAGAAAAATCAAGGAAATATATTAAATCAAAACGATTCAGAAATTTATGATGCAATTCTAAAAAAACGGTATAGATCTAGGGGTTCTACTAAAGCAAATAATTAAAGCTTACCCAACAGGTGAACAAAAATAAGGTTACTTTTTCTAGGGGAAGGATTTGATGCTCAGAATCTATATGACACACTACAATATTACAGTAATCAACATTCAGATAGTTTTTGAAGAAAAACTTCAACAATGAATCTACTAAGTTACTAGATAAAACTATTGAAAAAGTTATCACTAATTTGGATGAAGAATCTATTCCTCTTATTCTATATTGTGACGAACTAGAAACAACAAAAATAGTACTAAATTCGGTTTATGAGAAAATAATTGAATTACACCCAAAACTAAATGTTGAATACTTCAATGCCACCGAATTTGAAGATATTATTATATCGAATAAAGATGATGGAATTTCTCAGAATGTTTCTGAAATTTTTGAAGGAATTGATTTTCTTGTTTTTGAGGGAGTCGACACCCTCAAAACTGAATTGGCTAAAAAAGAACTTATTAAACTAACAAAATGGTTACAAAATAAAGGTCAACAGGTCTTATTTTCTAGTTTCGTGAGGCCAGAAAATATAGAAATGTTTATAAGTGAAGACATTATTTCGGATGGACACATTATCGATATTACTACGAGAGAGGTTGCTGTATGATTGGAAAATGGTTAAAAGAGAAACGTGAAAATCTATCTTTGACTGCTCAAGATATCAAGCAGGAAACAAAAACATCATCAACACTTATCTCACTAGTTGAAACTGGGAAACGACTTCCCTCAGAAAAATTCCTAGAGAGTTATCTTTTAGTTCTTGCTAAAGCTAGTGGTTTTGACGAGACTTTACGGGATCGCTATACAACAACTGAGTGTTTTGAGAAATGGAAAAGTAAACTTACCATTGAACATAAAGGAAAAGATACTATATATTACAGCTGTGGTCGAAAAATTTGTGTGGATTCTAAAGGTTTATATCTAAAGAACATCGAACCTTATGATTTGCATGTATATTTCATAGGTTATAGTTGGAGTGATTTTGCTGATTATCAAAATAGTTACTTGAAACAGGAACTGAATATTGATGTATTAAAATCAACACCAAATCGTCTTAATAAAAAAATTGATCTTATTGAAACCTTAGATATAGACGCAGAAGTTACGCAGTATTGGCTTGAGAAATACAGAGATGAACTAAAAAAACTTATTGAGGACTCTTTTGATGAGTTACCCAAGTCTTACGAGAAAATATATTATTCACTTACAAAAATTTGGTCTTGAAGAAGAAATAAAGAAAGAGAATTCAAATGGAATTGAGATTTCACAACTCTCTCAACTTAACTTAGTTCTAGATGGCGAACAGTTAACAAATGGGGAATTAGAGGTAATTGCCACTGTAATTGAGGGAATTAGAGCTCGAAGAATAGAATAATCAAAAAAAGATGGAAGTTTTAGTTTCCATCTTTTTACTTTTTAAACCAATTATTCTATTTCCCCAACAACTCTCTTCTAACTTCCTTACGCAAGTCTTCAAGTTGTGGATGTCGTACTTGTCCATGACTTCAGGGAGGCGGTCGATGATTTTAGGGCAGGCATAGGGATCTGCAAAGTTGGCCGTTCCGACACCGATGGCTGAAGCACCAGCGATAAACATTTCGATAGCCGCTTCGGCACTATCCACGCCACCCATACCGATGATTGGGAGGTCTGATGCTAGAGCAACTTGGCGGATAAGCTTAAGGGCTACTGGGAAGACAGCTGGGCCTGACATACCACCTTGGCCATTGGCAATGATAGGTTTGCGAGTAGCCAAGTCATAGCGTGTACCAACCAAGGTGTTAATCATAGTGAAACCTGTCGCACCGGCATCTTCGACTGCCTTGGCGACACTTGTAATATCAGACACGCTTGGTGTCAGTTTGACATAGACGGGCACATCAGAGTGAGAGACACTAGCTTTTACTGCCGCATAGGCAAGCTCTGGGACTTGTCCGATGAGGAGGCCGTTATTACCATGGTCCACGTTTGGACACGAGATGTTGAGCTCGATTGCCTTGACATTGCTGGCTTTGGAAATTTTGTGAGATACTTCCGCATATTCTTCGTTTGAAAATCCAGCTACATTGGCAATGATTGGAAGCTCAGGATAATGCTCCTGCAACCAAGGGAGTTTTTCAGACAAGACAGCATCAACACCAGGGTTTTGCAAGCCAATGGCATTAAGCATGCCTGATGGTGTCTCAGCCACACGGGGTGTTGGATTACCAAAACGAGGGTTGGCGGTCGTAGCCTTAATCATGATTGACCCTAGTTTGTCCAAATCATAATACTTGGCATACTCTTGACCAAAACCAAAGCAACCTGAGGCGGGGATAATAGGATTTTTCAAATCAAGCCCTGGAAGGCTAATAGCTAAACGATTTTCTGATTTAATCTCTGACATGGTAACCTCCTAGACGATGACTTTTCCGGTAGGGAAGACCGGCCCTTCCTCGCAAACACGAAGATTTTTGGCATCTGATTCTCCTTTAACGTGAACTACACAGGCATAGCAAGCACCCATACCGCAAGCCATACGAGCTTCCATAGAAACATAGGCATGAGGATGGTTTTCAAACTTGCTGTCGACATATTTAAGCATGCCTGGAGCTCCACAACTGTAAACGGCATCTGGAGTCCAGTCGAAACCATCAATAACCGTCGAAACGTAACCCTTGATACCATATGAACCGTCATCAGTCGTCACGTAGACTTCACCACAAGCTCTGAGTTTATCCTCCAAGATGACGGCATCCTTATTGGCAAAACCAATGACTGATATAACTTCAACTCCCTTAGCCTTCAACTGCTTGGCCGTCTCAACCAAAGGCGGTACACCAATACCTCCACCAACGAGAAGGGCTTTCTGCCCAGCCTCAATAACGGAAATATCAAAGCCATTACCCTGAGGCCCCATGGTATCAATAGTTTGACCAGCTACCATCTTAGACAGAATAGCTGTTCCCTCACGCTCCACACGATAGACAATGGTTGCCTCTTTCTTGTCGTAGTCAATCTCTGAAATGGAAATCGGACGACGAAGGAGCTTGCTTGGGTCTGGTACCTTGAGGTGGACGAACTGACCAACCTGCATATCTGCAACCATCTCTCCCTTAAGCACCATCTCGAAAATACGAGGTGCAATCTCACGCTGACTCACAATGGTTAAATCTTCAACTAAAATCATGACAACCCTTTCTAAACTGCAAAATGTCATCAAAAAAACCTCGCCACATGGCAAGGTCGCACAAAAAATTACAGGAGAACCCTGTTTTTTCACCTGTCCGACCTTTCAAGCCTCTCTGGACTCATTTAAAGGTTATTTTGTGATTATTATAACCGTTTTCAAGACGGATGTCAAAGGAGAAAAGAAAAAACCAAAGCTTAAAAAACTAAGCTAAGGTCTCTCCAGCCTATAACTAGGCCCTCTGTTTGATACGTTCTCAATCATCTCATAGGGTAACATAAATTGTCAATATTCCTAACAATAGGTGTTAAGAATATTGGATAACAGTCTTAAAATAAGATTATTGGAACAATCTGTCGTAAACCATAGTATGAGCCAACTGTTGACCATCGCCACCCAACAAATCAACCAAGGCGTAGGCAAAGGCTAGGGCTGTTCCGGCACCACGGCTAGTGACAATATTGCCATCAACAACCACCAAGTCAGTTTGATGCTCGCCAGATGCAATTTGGTCCTCAACACCTGGGAAACATGTGAATTTACGCCCTTCGAGCAAGCCAGCACGTTCGAGAACAATTGGTGCTGCACAAATGGCAGCAACATATTTTCCAGCTTTTGCAGCCTCTTGAAGAGAGGCAATCAAGGCCTGATTGTCGCGTAGATTAGTTGAGCCAGGCATACCTCCAGGAAGAACCACCAAGTCGTAATCCGCAAAATTACCATCAACTACACCATCCATAGCGACTTGAATCCCATGTGAGCCAGTTACTGACGCACTTTCAAGTCCTAGCATGTTACAGTCAAATCCTGCTCGGCGGAAGACATCCACTGGGCTCAAGGCCTCGATTTCTTCAAAACCTTCCGCAAATACTACTGCTACTTTTGTCATGATATACCTCCAATTGACTTATCACAAGATTCTATTACGCCTTAAATTATAGCAGTTTTAGAAGCAGGAAACAAACCATAAAAATGGCTCTTGAGCATGAAAAAAAGACAGCACAAGGACTGTCTTTGTCATCTTATCTAAACAAACTTGCTAGGATCCACAAGAGATAAATATGAGCTGGGTAGAAAATATAGAAGAAATTCTTGTTACCACTACCACGCTTACCATTATAAAAATACATAGGAATCGCAGCAAAAATCATCATCCATTGCACACCCGTCGGATCAAAGAGATGGGCAATCACTGAAATAACAGCTAAGACAATGATTTGAGCCATGCGATTGGTACGGAAAATATAGAATAGTAAACCAAGAATAACCATCACAAAGCCACCCTCAACCATGATAACACTTGGTACCAGAGACAAGAGAAAAGCCACACTCTGAGCACAAAGAGTGGGATTTGCATTTAGGTGTTTCAAATATGCCTGAAAGGATTAGCAACTGGTATGGATGATAGAATCGGTAAGAGAAAGACACCCAATCCCCTTGAATCAACTCCCTTGTTCGATTTGTCACGAAGTCCCTTAAACAACAAATCCCAAGAGTAAATAAAAATCCCGGTGATAAAGAAGGTTGAAAAGGCATTGTTGGTTAAACCGATACTACCATTATGAAAAATACTACCAATGATGGCGTTGCCAATGATCATAAACCAACTCATGTAAAGCAGACGCCTGAGAAAAGCCATACGATCGTGTGTGTAGTGAAAACTATCAGCAGCAAGAAAGAGGAAAATTGGGAAAGACAGACGTCCCAACATCGTCAACCATATAGGTGCCCCCATACTCCCGAACATCTGATAGATTTGGTCCAAAAACATAAGTGCAACAGCTAGGTATTTCAAATTAGTCGCATTGCTAATCTTTTTTAAATCGTTCATTTAATGCTCCTTTAATTTTCAGCATATTAAATGATACCACAAGTCAGATATAAATTCAAAGGTATTCATTATAATCTAAGACATAACTTTTAACTGTTTTAGCGTAACAATTTTTGTAATAAAGAATGGTCCATAATAATAACAAACTCAATTCCGACTACCCATCCAAAGCATTTTTACTCTCTTTGTGCTATAATAGTTAGGCAATATTTACGTTCATAACGTATGCAAATTATTTAAAAATAACTAACAAAGCCCATAAACTCTGCAAGTTTTTTTGAAATATCTTTTTTTGCGAGCAGAGCGAGCAATTAACCGAGACTTTCCGTTGTAGAAAAGCGCCTGAAACTAAAAAGGTTTCAGGCGCTCGGAATTTTTTTGAGACGTTAGGTAGGCTCAAAAATTAGTCATGGAACTTTGTAAAAGTTCGCTGACGTCCGCCAACACCTAAGGAAAGTTTCACAGAAAATTTTATTTTTTAAATAAAACAATTATTATCACTAACAAGAAAGGAAGTACATCATGTCTTTTGACGGCTTTTTTCTTCATCATATGACGGCTGAGTTGCGTGAGCAGGTTCTCTACGGACGTATTCAGAAGGTTAATCAGCCTTTTGAGCGTGAGTTGGTCTTGACCATTCGTAACAATCGTCAGAATTACAAGCTTCTGCTTTCAGCTCACCCTGTTTTTGGACGTATTCAAACGACCAAGGCTGACTTGCCAAATCCACAGAATCCAAACACCTATACCATGATTATGCGGAAATACCTTCAGGGATCGGTTATCGAGGATATCCAGCAACTGGAAAACGACCGTGTCCTTGAGATTTCCGTCTCTAATAAAAATGAAATCGGTGATAGCGTTAAGGTTACTCTTGTTATGGAAATCATGGGGAAACACTCCAACATTATCCTGATTGACAAGAACGAGAGCAAAATCATTGAGTCTATCAAGCATGTTGGTTTCTCACAAAATAGTTACCGTACTATTCTGCCTGGGTCTACCTATATTGCTCCTCCTAAGACGGACGCCAAGAATCCTTTCGACATTCCAGACGAAAAACTCTTTGAGATCCTACAGACTGAGGATTTGTCAGCTAGAAACCTTCAAAAACTTTTCCAAGGTTTGGGGCGTGACACGGCCAATGAATTATCAGCCTTACTTGAGACTGATAAGCTCAAGAATTTCCGTGCCTTCTTCAATCGTGAAGTAGAGCCAAACTTAACGGCTAAGGCATTTTCAGCTATAAGATTCTCTGATAGTCAGGACCAACCTGAGTTTGAAACCTTGTCAGCCCTTTTAGACTACTACTACTTGGACAAGGCGGCGCGTGACCGTGTGGCTCAACAGGCTAGTGATTTGATCCATCGCGTGCAAAATGAACTGGAAAAAAACAAGAAAAAGCTTGTTAAACAGGAAAAAGAGCTTGCGGCGACTGAAAATGCTGAGGAGTTCCGTCAAAAAGGGGAACTTTTGACCACCTATCTCAGCATGGTACCAAATGACAAGGATAGTGTCGAGCTAGACAACTACTACACTGGTGAAAAGATTACGATTCCTCTAAATGTGGCTCTAACGCCTAACCAAAATGCTCAGCGTTACTTCAAGAAATACCAGAAACTCAAGGAAGCTGTTAAGCACTTAACTGGTTTGATTGAGGAAACCAAGCAAACCATTGACTATTTGGAGAGTGTCGAGTTCAGTCTTTCTCAAGCCAACATGGATGAAATCGAGGATATTCGTGAGGAGCTTGTTCAGGCTGGCTTTATGAAGCGTCGTTCAACTGACAAGCGCCACAAACGTAAGAAACCTGAACAGTATCTAGCTTCTGATGGTAAGACCATTATCATGGTTGGTCGTAACAACCTGCAAAATGAGGAGTTGACCTTCAAGATGGCTAAAAAGGGTGAGCTATGGTTCCACGCCAAGGATATTCCAGGGAGTCACGTGGTTATCAAGGACAATCTTAACCCTACTGATGAGGTCAAAACAGATGCAGCTGAATTGGCAGCCTACTACTCTAAGGCACGTCTGTCAAACTTGGTTCAAGTCGATATGATTGATGTTAAGAAACTCAACAAACCAACGGCTGGTAAGCCTGGATTTGTAACTTATACGGGACAAAAGACCTTACGTGTCACACCGACTGAAGAAAAAATTGATAGTATGCGGATGAAGTAATCTACTTTATAAAATCAAACTCTCTTGTTTAAAAAAAGAGAGAGTTTTTCTATGTCTTCATTAGAGCAATTTCTTTCGTTGATGAATGAGATTTTCTTCTGATTTTCATTACATTTTTCCGACGACTGTGCTAAACTATAAGGGTAATTACCTATATTAAAGGAGACTTTCAGTATGAAGGCTCTTATGTCATATACGAGTTCTTTTTTAGAATGGTTAGGGCGCTATGTGGGGCTCTTAGTCTTTGGACTATTATTTGTGACTGCTTTACTCATTCGCACGACCATGATGACGGGATACTTTGAGTGGGCAGAGATTAGTAGCGTTCCTTGGTATGTTTATGTTTCAGGTGGGGCCATTCTGCTTTTGACCCTTCTCTGGCCCAAGATTTTAAAGGAACTGACAACAAAGCAGATTTTCATCTTTTTTTCTGTTTGCTTTGTGAGTTTTGGCCTACTTTTGATTCTGACCAGTTTTGCTGGTCGAGACGATGCAGGTACTGTCTTTAAGGGGGCGGTTCAGTTTAATGCTGGTGACTTCTCCCTAATAAAACCAGGAGCCTACTTCTTCCGCTATCCTCATCAGTTGGGGTTGCTCAGTTTTGAACGCTTGGTTCTCTATCTGATTCATTTAACAGTTATCTCTGTTTTCTATGTATTGAATCTTGGCATGGTCATTGGTATGAACTATGCTACTTGGAAAATCACGGATGAACTGTTTACGAGGCCTTTAGTTAGTCGTTTGGCTGTCATCATGAGCTTTGGTTTCTTACCCTTAGTCTTTAACATCATGTTTGCCTATGGACTTATGTATGGGTTGTTCTTTTCTAGTTTTGCCATTCTTTTCTTTCTACGTTACTTAAGACGTGGTAAGGCTAGGAATGCGATTCTTTCGGTGGCCATGCTATCTTTGGCCTACTGGGTAAGGAGCAATAACATCATTCTCATCATTGCGCTATCTGGTATTTTGATACTATTGACTCTGAGAGAGAATCGTTACCGCTATTTGCTTTTGGTTTTGGCTTTCTTTGCCTTTCCTATGAGTTTGCATAAGGCGACGACCGGTTACTACGAGATTACCACCCACCAAAAAATTCCTGGAACACCTCAGATTGCTTGGCTAGCCATGGGCTTACAGGACAAGCCTGATTCTAAACGCATGCCAGGATGGTATACCGGCTATGTCCGTGACATATACGCCAAGAAAAAGGGAAATATCGAAAAGATTGAGAAAAGTGCCAATCACCTTTTTGATAAGCGTGTTCAATATCTCTTAGCACATCCCGATGAAGCCAGTTGGTTTTTCAGCACCAAGTTTATCAGTTCTTGGACAGAGGGAAGCTTCCAGTCCATCTGGAATGGCCCAAGTAAAGACAAGTTTCAGCCTTTGTGGAATAGGTTTGCGACCTCTATCTATCACGATGGGACCCTACATCTCTTTTTCGTGACCTATATGCAAGGCTATCTCCTAGTCCTATATCTTGGTGGTGTGTTCTACTACGCTTTCACTTATAAACGAATGGGAGATGGAGCAACACTAGGCCTCTATGCCTTCCTCTATCTCTTTGGTGGCATCCTCTTTCACCTCATATCAGAGACTAAGAGCCAGTACACCCTACCCTATATTTACATACAAATTCCAATGATTGCGGCGGGCTACAACCATATGACACAAATACTTAGCCGCTATCTTAAAAATAGGCGAAAGTCATCCTAAGATGGCTTTTTGTCATTGTTTCACAATTACAATCTTGCTATAATAAGTCTATGAAAAATTCGTCAGTTGATCTTTTACGAGGCCCTATTTTGCGGTCTCTTTTAATCTTTGCTTTACCTATTTTAATATCTAACATTTTCCAGCAACTCTACAATACAGCCGATGTCATGATTGTGGGACGCTTTCTAGGGCCAGATGCTTTGGCTGCTGTTGGAGCTTCTTCTGCTATTTTTGATTTGGTTATCGGCTTTGCCTTAGGTGTTGGAAATGGTATGGGAGTTGTTATCGCACGTTATTATGGTGCCCAAGACTTTAGGAAACTTCGTCAGTCCGTTGCGGCCACAGTTGTCATCGGTCTGGGCTTAAGTGCCTTGGTTATGATTATAGGACATTTTGGGCTTTATCCTTTGCTAAGATTTTTAGGGACACCTGCTTCTATCATCGGGCAGTCCTACCAGTATATTTCAATGATTGTCTCTTGTGTTGGGGTTACTTTGGGTTATAATCTTTGTGCAGGTCTCCTCAGAGCGGTTGGTGATAGTCTGACAGCCCTCTATTTTCTGATTTTTTCAGCTATAGTCAATATCGTTTTAGACCTTTTCTTTATTACCCAACTCCATCTTGGTGTTCAATCAGCAGGCTTAGCAACTATTATTTCTCAAGGACTTTCGGCAATTCTCTGTCTTTACTATATTAAGAAAAAAGTGACCTTCCTTCTACCAAGTAAGTCAGACTTGTCCTTGATTCAAGTCTTTATTTGGATCTTTTTGGACAAGGCATGGCCATGGGACTCATGAATTCCATTGTTTCTATTGGGACTGTAACCTTACAGTATGCCATTAACGGCTTTGGCCCTCTCATCATTAGCGCTCAAGTGGCGGCAAGACGGATTATGTCCTTCGCCGTTCTCCCTTTGACTTCACTTGCTGCTGGGGTGACGACCTTCACCTCTCAGAACTTCGGGGCCAAACAGTTTAAACGCATAGTAGCTGGGTTAAAGCAATCTTGTCTTGTTTCTATAACTTGGTCTGTCATTGCTTGTGTCCTCCTCTATGTAGCTAGCCCCTTCTTAGCTGGTTTTATCTCTGGTTCAAATAATGCTGTGATTATTGATAATGCTAGTCGCTACCTCCGTATCAGTTCTCTCTTTTATCCTATTTTAGGAATGCTCTTCATCTTTAGAAATAGCCTGCAAGGTCTTGGTAAGAAACTGACACCTTTAACCTCAAGTTTTATTGAGCTTTTTGGAAAAATTCTCTTTGTTCTTTTGGTCATTCCTTCTATGCGCTACCTTGGCGTTATCCTATGCGAGCCCTTGATTTGGATTCCCATGACCATTCAGCTCTATTTTGCCTTGAGAAAACATATTAAACGTTTGTTTGTCAGTTAAACTTACTTTGAACATAGAAAAACGACCCTACCGGTCGTTTTTAGTTTAATTTAATCCCCATTCATCAGAAATCTGTTTCATAATAGCTTCTTTGGGAGACAATCCCAAAGCCCAGCATGTAGGTTGAGTAGTCAGCATAGATGACCTTGTTATTTTGAACAGCCTTTAAGCTAGTCCAGACAGGGGTATTCTTAAGTTTATTATCTAGGAGTTCTTGAGAATCTGCTTGAACAATCAGGAGATCCGGATTAATGTCTTTTAGTTTATCTGGATCGATAACTTGTAACATATCATCTGGATTGAAGGTTTCCGCTCGATTGAAATGATAAGTATCATACAGATAACCAAAATGCCCATAAGCGTAATAACGGATGTCATTGTCTGTCACGCGCAGATACATGAGTTTTTGATTGCCAAACTTAGCTTTGACATTCTCTGCGAAAACGGCCTCCCTAGCATCCAATCTATCGAGATCCTTCTTCATCTCATCACGTTTATCAAAGATTTCTGCTACCTTTAATGAGGTTTCGTGATAGTCCCAGTTTTCATCAGTGTTGATCTGGTAGCCAACAGTTGGGGCAATCTCAGACAGCTCGTCGTAGAGGTCTTCCTGCTCGCCTGTCATAAGGATTAAATCAGGTTTTAACTCAGCAATCTTATCCAAATCTGGATTTCCCTGCCAACCAACTGAAACCACTTTTGCATACTTGTATTGTTTCTTAAAGAGGGTTGAAAATTCTTGACTATCAGCTTGGCCAGTTGTTGCACCTACAGGAGTGATATGAAGAGGATCCAAGATTTCACCGTAGAGGTTGTCGAGGATAACAATACGTTTAGGAGCTTTTTTCAACTCTGTCGTACCAAAATCATGAACAATCGTTTTCTCCTTAAAAGTTTGACTTGTATTATTTGACTCTGCATTATGTCCAGACGTCATGTCTGGCAAGTAATATAGTAAAAGACCAGATATGATGGCCAGAATAGCTAATAAATAAAGAAGATTTATTTTTTTCATGGCAACTCCTCGATAAGATCGGATTAAATCGTTACTTTAAAGTTATCTTAAAACTTCTTTAATGTCAATCTATGACTAAGATTTTTTTGAAGGAATTGAGTGTTTTTGATTCCTAAGATCATTATCGAAACTATCACGCGTTTTGGCATTGAA
>BNJV01000201.1_pt1 | contig 29452 bp, 46 predicted proteins | sample 8540591 | NCBI WGS metagenome assembly BNJV01 (sample SAMD00202457, study PRJDB9452) | human saliva metagenome | host: Homo sapiens | reverse complement strand
GGAATGCCTCGAAAATCTAAGGTGCGATAACCTAAGCGACCTAATTCAAATCCGAAGTACGCATCTAACGGACCTGACCAGAAAAATGTGATCAAATTCTGCTTTCATTGATTCAGCAAATATGGCGTATTTAAACGTACTTCAATATTTTCATGATCTAAAAATCGCTTCGACAATTTGCGTATAACCTTCTTTCGGCATACCTTGGAATTTTATGTGCAAAAGTAGTTATCGTCATAGATTAAAGCGCACAGGTAAACGTTTTAAAATGCTTGCTGGTAACTCTTTTGGCTCAACACCCCATTGTTTTTGAGTGTAACCATGAAGAAAGCTTTATACAAATCTTTACAACAAAAGCGCATTGCTTGCTCTTCAAAGGTTTGCGGATCAGTAATAGATAAGTCTGCTTGCTTCAATTAACGCTTTTTGCCTCTTTCGGTGAGCACGTTTTTGCCAAAGAATTGGTTAATCGTATGCAAGTTAATTGGTAAAGAATAAACCGCACCCTGGCTAATCGTTTTTACTCGATTAACAAATGGCATAAACTCACCAAAGTTATTCACATAATTCCATACTCGCTCATTATCAGTATGGAAAATATGCGGACCATAAACATGCACCATTACATTTGTTTCAGCATCACGTTCAGAGTGACAGTTACCTGCTACATGGCTACGAGAATCGATAACAACCGTTTTATAACCTTTCTCTGCTAATTCGCGAGCGATAACGGCGTTGGAGAAACCTGCGCCGACTAATAAAAATTTTTTCATAAATATTTACCTTTTATTTATCTTGCTTGAATTGTTTTTCCAAAAACTCTGCACTGGTTAACTCATCATAAGATGATTGATACTCTTTTTTAAGAGAATCATAATTCTTATATAAATTAAACGCAGCTTTAGTATATCTAATTAAATAACTAAAGAATTTTTCTTATCATGCTCAAGAATAAAACCCTTTTTGAGTTGGCCAATGGATATAAAGTACTTTATTATAACGATAAACTTCTCTTAAATTACCGCCAAAATCCTTTAGGTTGTCCACCATACCTTTTTTTAAAAAATGCTTTTGGTAAAAATATGTCCATTTAATGTTGCCCAACGGAATAATCGAGCAAGACGTCCTTCTTCTGGTTTTCCCCAAATAACATTGGACGAAACCTCATAAGGAATATCGATAACTTTTTCAGCAGAAATTATTTTTTGAATTTCAGGTCGTCTTTCAGACATACTAACATTCTGTTCCCAGAAAAGACTTTCCTTTCATCACATCTTCCATCGCTAAAATAGAAGCCAATGCTGTTTCATATTGATATGACAATAGATTTTTTAAGCACATTCTAGCGGTTGTTTTTATCACATCTTTTGCATTTCCTCGAACCAAATTATGTAAATAATGCATAATGTGATAACGAGTATCTAAATAATGAGGTAATGGTCCCATTTTTAACGAGAAATCTTCTTGCCATGAAGAAATACCATTTAATGTTAAAATTTTAAAATCGTGAACTAAACTAAATCCAGAATCATCCCTCGCACAAAATAAGGGAAAGCATAATGCTTCACCTCTGATAATGGAAACTGCAAAGAACCACCAACCACCATAATCAATATGCTCTTCTTGTTCATTGATTAATAAAGAATGAACCTCTCTTAGATCTAGATTTCGGTTTAACCGCTTTACATGACGCCATCAAATTTTGCCCCATTTTTCAAATTGACGGAACATTTCTGCTTCTCTAAGCATAGCTCCAGCTAATGCAGTCTTATGAGTCTAATGCATGCTCTAAGAAAGATATTGTACGCTTAATGCCTTCAACCTCACATGAGGCATCATCATCCATAAACAAACAGTGAGTATAACTACCGCTTTTCCTTTAAGATGCATTAAACCTCGAGTGAAAATCCACCTGAACCACCTAGGTTTTTCATTAGGGAATGATAGTTTACATCATCAATTTCTGGTAAAGTTTTTGGCTATTATCTACAATACATTAAGAGCAACCTTTATTCTTAAATCAAGTTCAACAACAACTGGTTTTTAATCGTTCAACGGCAGGTAAAACATAAATGTTGTCGAGTTAAAAATGAGTAATGACATTCCCCATTTTTGATAACATTTTAGTATTGCACTCTGTTAGAATAAGTAAAAATCTATCATTCCGCAGTCAGCTAAAGCTTCAATATCAGAAAGAAAGCATTCCATCCTCTAATATCTTTCCAAAAACGTTAGTTGAATATGCAATGTAGATATACTTCATCACTATCAAAGATACATTTCTTCAATCAATTGGTCACTAAAATGCAATCTGTTTTCAATTCAAATAATCTTTTAATTTTACCTTTAAACTTTAATTGAAAAATTAAGATCATCTACATTAGTATGTCTTTCCATTTTACCAACGCTAATACTATTAAAATAGTATCAGTAGAAACTTACTTTTACCAAACTTTATCTAACTTTGAAAATAAACAGATCATTTATATGCTAAATTCACAAATTCGATTATATCTAAAAATAGAGACTCAGTGAGAACATAATGAAAAGTCTAGGGAAAATACCGCTCTTTTGAACGTATGCATGAACATACCTGTATTAAATACTGTTATTTTGTACTAAAAACTATTTATCTGTCATATAGTGATTACATCTTGCGTTACCTATTGCTCTTCACAATACCTTTTGTCAATCCAAATTACATTTGGACAGAGCTCTTTACTTGGTCGATAGAGTGAGAAACAAATAAAGCGTTGTGCCGCCAGCTAACATTTTTCCATCCGTTGCTTACACTTTTTCTTGAAATGCCGCATCGCCTACAGCTAAATACTTCATCCACGATTAAGATTTCTGAGCTTCACTATCGTTGCCACTGCAAAGCCCAACCGTGCAGCCATACCAGATGAAAAATTTTTAAGTGGCACATCCACAAAATCTTGCAATTCAGCAAACTCAATAATTTCATCAAAATGCTGCTCCATAAAAGCTTTCTTATGCCCAAGCAGAGCACCATTGAGATAGATATTCTCTCTTGCAGTAAGCTCACCATCAAAACCCTGCACCTAACTCAATCAGACGAGCAATATTTCCGTAGTACTTCTACCGTACCTTTATAGGGTTTTAAAATACCACAAATGAGCTTTTAGAAGAGTCGACTTACCTAGAACCATTGGTACCAATTAGCCCCCACGACTCACCTTTCTTTCACTTCAAGATTTACATCTTTTAATGCTAAAAATTCTTGGAACATAAGTTCTTGCTTTAGCATCTTAATCCATACTCTTTTAAGCCATTGTATTGTTCGGTTTGCTTTTATTGCGAACGGTAGCATTAGCGGGCTCTAATAACAGTTTTGTACACGATATATAGCTAAACGCACCTGAAAATCATCCAAAGACAAAAATCCAAAGCTGGGAATTAAAATCGGGTGCTGCAGCGTATAACACTAATATCTCGGAATTGCTCAATATAACGATACAGTGGGTTTAAATTCATATATGCCTAACGATATTCTTCTGGAATAATATTTACTGGATAAAACAAGGGAGTTAGATACATCCACATGGAAGTAAACACTCCCAAAGAGGTAGTGAATATCTCCGAAAGAATGTTGCTGCAGCTAAAAATAAACTAATACGCAAGCTAAAAATGAGACTTGCAAGATAATAATAGGAAAGTATAAAAAGGTTCCAAGAAAACTCAGCACCAGTAAAAACCATCACTAGCATTTCAGGCGCCCAAAAGAAAGACAAGATTAACTCAATGGGCTCTCTACTTTAGAAAGTGTAAAATATATTTTCGGCACATAGGTTTTCTTAAGCAATGAAGCATTTCCGGTAATAGACCAGACCGCATTATTGGTTTTACCTCAATCATAAATTGAGCGTTGTTTTGGACGGCAATCATATAAAGTGGAAAGTTTGGAATATCAAAACGAAATATGTTTGAGAAAAACAACCACTAACACCATCATTAACATTAGTGGATTTAAAATACTCCACAACATAACCGCAGATAGGCTTCGTCTATATTTAAGTTTTACATCGCGAATAACTAGCTGCTTAGATCATCAAAGCACCTTTAATCACTTACAATTGTCTTCATCATTTACCATCTTTTTATATAAAATAGGGGAATATCATATCAATTTTTCATCTTCTTGCCAAAAGATTTAAGGTTTAAACTCTTCTTACTTGCGCTCTTGTCAACAACCTATATTAGAGGATAATATACTAATTATCTCTATTTTGAGGAACAACATGAACGACATCCAGGTTCCGCTAATCTTTACTGATGCAGCAGCCAAAAAGGGTGAGAATAATTGGAGAGAAATACCCTAACCTCCGTTTATGTGTGATATTACCGGTGGGGGTTGCATGGATCTCAATATGGTTTTACGCTGACGATCAAATCACGATGGTGATCTCACTATCGAAAACCAAAATGTGGGTTTGATGGTTGATCCGATGAGCTTACAATACTAATCGGTGGGACGGTCAGATTATACCGAAGGATTAGATGGATCACGTTTTGTGGTGCAAATCCATGCGAGTTCAACCTGCGGTTGCGGTTCTTCTTTCAGCATTAAACTGAGGATAGACAAATAGCCCAGCTTGTGTTTTACAAGCGCTGTACTATAGATTTTGCAAAGACCGATTTCACACGTTAAAACGGAAGTGCATTACATCGCCATCTTGCACAATATAATCTTTTCCCTTCTAAAGCTTATTTTCAGCTTCTTTCGCTGCGTTCTCGCCTTTAAATTGATAGTGTCATCAGCAATCACTTCAGCACTGAATAAAAGCCGCTAAAATCGGTATGGAATGATCTGCTGGCTTTCGGAGCGTTGCACCAATAGACACTGTCCATGCGCGAACTTCTTTTACACCTGCCGTAAAAGTAGGTTTGTAAGTTCAATAATTTATAACCTGCACGGATTACACGGTTTAAACCCGGCTCTTCAATACCTAAGTCTTGTGAAATTCGATTTTTCATCATCTTCTAGCTCAGCAATTTCTGCTTCAATGGCTGCTAATCCGGTGCAACAGCTGCATTTTCTTTTGCTGCAATTTCACATGCACGAATCAGATATGGGTTATTTCAAAACCATCTTCGTTCACGTTTGCAATGTGCATGGTTGGTTTTAGAAGTTAAAGAAGTTATAAACTCTAATTGCGATGGCTCATCTTTGTCTAAATCTACTGAACGAATCATGCCGCCAGCTTCTAAGGTTGGCAGAATTTTTCTCCATGATAGAAAGTCAAATTTGGCATCTTTATCGCCACCTTTTGCGCGTTTCTGTAAACGTTGAATCGCACGTTCACAACTACTCTAAATCAACAAAGCGCTAATTCAGTGTTGATGACTCCAATCATCTGCGGATCAATTTGCCTGAAACGTGAACGATATCGTTATTTTCGTAAACACACGCCCATATTGGTGCATCTGTTTCACGAATATTTGCTGAGAATTTGTTTCCCTGGCCCTTCGCCTACCGCCCCTGCCACTCAAAACCTGCAATATCACAAAACTCCATCAGTAGTTGGTAATCACGTTCTGGTTTTGCAATTTCCGCTAATGCATCTAAGCGCGGATCTGGCATTGGCACTACACCGGTGTTTGGTTCAATCATACCAAACACGATAGTTTGCTGCTCAATACCCGCTTTCGTTAACGCATTAAAAAGTGTTGATTTACCTACATTTTGGTAAACCGACGATTCCACATTTAAATCCCATTTTTATTCCTATCTCATTAAAATAAAAGTTTACGATTAGGCTTTAAAAAGCTGTTTAATTGGTTAGTTGCTTTACGTTACGCCATCTTTAAACCAAACGTCCATTGCTCAGAGCCACTCATTTACTGCTGCATCCATCTTGATCTGCGCCCGGCGCTTTACCTAATACATAACCTGCAACCAATTCTTTTCGAACCAGGGTGATCAATACCGATTCTGATTCGATAAAAATTATTACGATTACCTAATGCGGCACATATCTCTTTTAAACCGTTGTGACCACCGTGTCCGCCACCTTGTTTAATTTTTGCAACACCACATGGTAAATCTAGCTCATCATGTGTGCAACCACAATTTCCTCTGGTTGAATGCGAAAGAAATTGGCTAATGCTCCGACAGATTTTCCGCTTAAATTCATAAAGGTTGTCGGTACTAATAACCAAACTTCGCCTTGATCTGTATTGATTTTGGCGGTTTTGCGAAAATACTTTCTATTCTCGCTGAGTTGAACGCGGTAAGCATCCGCTAGCTCTTTTGAATTAACCATTCGCCAGCATTATGGCGGGTCGACTCATATTTCGCCCTCCCGGATTTGCTAACTCACAATCAATTTAATTTGCGACACTTGCCTCTCTTGCGCCTAAAAGTACGGCTATTGTAGAGAAAAGCGCACTTTTCTACAAGAGTGTCAGCAATTCAGTTTTGAAAAATTTACTTTATTTTTGAAGATTATTTGATGAATGATTACTCCAATATTGCTATAATTCGTAACCAGTGATTTTATGATAATAAAAAGGATTCCCTATGAAAAATAATGGCATCAACCAACGCTGTCATTTTATACCGTGAAAAAGTCCTTTTACTGAACACGCGGTTGTGATTGAAAACGGTCTTATACAAGCGGTCATTTTGAGAGAATCTTGCAAAAGAGATACCTACGGTTGACTTAAACGGCGCGAATCTTTCAGCAGGTTTGTCGACTTGCAACAATAGTTTGTGGTGGTGTGATGTTTTAATGAAGAGATTAGCGTAAACACTTTAGAAATTATGCAAGCGACCAATTTAAAATCTGGCACCACTAGCTACCTACCGACTTTTTATTACCTCCCGATGAAGGCATAGAAAGCAAGCCGTTGCGGTTATGCGTCAATACCTTTCAAACATCAAAAACCAAGCTTTTGAGGACTACACTTAGAAGGCCCTTATTTAAGCGTTGCGAAAAAGGGTACATCGTCCCGAATACATTCGTGAAATCTCACTAGAAATGTTAGATTTTCTCTGTCCAAGCAGATGTGATTACCAAAATTAACCGTTGCTGCTGAAAATCCAACAGCTGAATATCATTTCGCTTTTGACTCAAGCAGGTATTATTGTTTCTATCGGTCACTCTAATGCGACTTATGAACAAGCTAAACAACGTTTTGCTGAAGGCGCGAGTTTTGCGATTTCACAGCTTACACAATGCAATGTCACCAATTAGCTCTGGTCGAGAAATGGGGGTTGTTGGTGCAGTGTTAGATAGTGATGTTTACACAGGCATTATTTGTGATGGGCTACACGTACACTGGGGCAATATTCGTTTAGCGAAAAAGCTAAAGTAGGTAAATTAGTGGTCGTTACTGATGCTACTGCTGCAGCGGGTGCAGATAGTGAATTTATCTTTGTGGGCAAAAAGTGACCGTTAAAGAGGAAAAATGCTACGATGAATTCGGCGCCTTAGGTGGGGCTTCTGTGACCATGATTGAATCAATTCAAAACCTAATTCATCACACCGATTTAAGCCTTGATGAAATTTTAAGAATGTGTACGCTTTACCCAGCCAAAGCGATTGGTGTAGATGATAAACTGGGCTCAATAGCGGTCGGAAAAGTGGCAAATCTTGCAATTTTTGATCAACAGTTTAAAGTCAAAGCGACGGCTGTTAACAGCGAATTACAATGGCATTAAGCTAATAAAAGAAAGGTTTGAGCATAACCATTTGCTCCAAACCTTTTAATTATTTGTTACTTAGCATCGGATTTTTCAGATACGAGTACTTTTTCTCAACTTGGCGTAAAACTAGCGTCATCACACAGTAATCGCCAAATAAATCACGCAGCCAAACCGAAAATAGCTAAAGCATTATATTCTGTCCCATTTAGTTGTTTTGCATACCCATAATATCTAAAATCGTAATGATCAAAGCAAAAGTGCCTTTAAATACCAAGATAATTTCATTGCTATAGGATGTGCAATGCTCGACTGAGCGCGTAAGGCACTAAATTTTTAGCGTTTGTAACCGACTTAAACCTAATGCGGCATGTTTCCCACTGCCCTTTGAATGGCTTTCACTGCACCATGGAAAAGTTGGGTGAAGTACGCAGCACTATTTAGTGCTAGGGGCAAGCGCTGCACAAAACCACGCATCAGAGAATAAATGCCAAAACGGGCTATCGACTAACCATTGGAACTGACCCGGCCCATGGTAAATTAAGAAAAATTGTACCAACAGCGGCGTCCCGTAAAGGCGTTAAATAACCATTAACGATAGCTTTAAACCAGCGATTTTCCATGGATAACACAAAAGGTAAATCAATCGCCATTAAAAAGCAATCGCCAACGAAACAGCAGTCAAACCTAAACTGGTTTGGAATTCCTTGTGCAATCACGGAGAGTATTCTTCAAACATTAAGCTTCTCCTCTCTCAAAAGCAGGTAAAACACGCAGTTCTAAGCGACGAATGATAACGGCTGAATTAAAGTAATCGCTAAATAAATCAGCGCAGCAAAACCATACCAAGTAAATGGTTGGTGTTCATTTGTGTTAATTAACTCAGTTTGGCGCATTAAATCACTCCTTTAGTGAGAGAAATTAACGCGGTATCTTTCAGTAACACTAACCATTGATTACTTAACCCTGGTAAACGTGAGCGCCAAACCTGCGGCAAAATAATCTGCACAAATGATGGGCTTTAGGTAGTCCTAACGTGGCAGCACTCCCATTGTCCTTTTTGGAATGGCTGAATCGCACCACGGAGCGATTGAGGGCATAAGAGGCAAAAATCAAAGACAATGCCCTTACCCGCACGCAAAAGGCACTGAATTCTACAAATTCCCTGCTAGCATTTCAACTAAATTAGAAGAACCGTAGAACACTAAAAACACCATCAAAATTTCAGGTAAGCCACGTAAAAGCGATACCGATGCTGGCAAACGTACACAACGCCATTTACTGCCTTCTAATACCGCAAAAAGAATCGCAAGCAGCATCCTACAATCAGGGGATGCTACCGCCAACCCTAAAGTCATTAGGGGTAGCATGATAAATTAGCGGCAAATACTCAACAAAATTCATCTTATTTGTTGTCATCCATTTTATCATAGATTTTTTGATATTCGCCATTTGCTTTAATAGTTTGCTAAACCTTTGTTAAGTTCAGCCACTAATTCCGCATTGGATTTATTCACAGCAATACCTAAGCCGTTACCAAAGTATTTTTGGATTGATCACTTTCTACTGCTGAAAGCTAAACCGCTTCTTTGCTTAACATATCTGCTAATACAGCTGTATCACTCAAAAATTAAATCAATACGACCATTTTTAAATCTAAAAACGGCATCTTGTAATGAAGCATAAGCCTTCGGTGCATATTGTTTACCTTCAGCGACAACATATTGTTGGAAGGTTGTACCGTTTTGCACCCCTACATTTTTGCACTCGTTAAATCAACTTTATCTTTCACGCCAATAAAGCTTGCTGAGCTATCGTAATACGCATCAGAGAAAAGCACTTGTTTGCTACGCGCTTCGGTAATATCCATTGCAGAAATCACTGCATCAACACGTTTTTTGTTTGATCGCTTGCACTAAACCATCAAAAGCTTGACCAGAATAGCTACAAGTCGCTTGAATTTTCCTTACAAATTGCATTCGCAATATCCACATCAAAAGCCGATAATTTCCCTTTTGATCGGTAAATTCAAACGGTGGATAGCTTGGCTCCATCATGAATTTGATTTCTTTAGCTTGCACGCTAGAAAAATGCTGTTAAAAACTAATGCTGAAAAGAGTGAGTAATTTTTCATGTTAATAATCCTTAATGTAAATGCATAATTTATTCGGAATGTGAAAGATAATTTTGCAAAAGCTGCTGTTTTTGGATGCTCAAAACAATCTGCGCCTCCTTGTTCAATTACTTTACCACGTTCCATATAGACCACTTTATTCGCTACCTTACGCGCAACGCCGACTTCGTGAGTCACGATAACTTGAGTAATTCCGGTATGTTGCAATTCTTTAATAATCTCAACCACTTGCGCGGTAATTTCTGGGTCAAGCGCCGCAGTTGGTTCATCAAATAACAATACTTGTGGCTGCATCATCAACGCACGCGCGATTGCCACACGTTGCTGCTGACCACCTGAAAGTTGGGCGGGAATCGGTCAGCAAATTCTGCTAAACGTAAACGAGCCAAATGCCCTTTGCCTGCTCAATTGCTTCACTTTTTGATAAACCCAATACTTTCATTGGTGCTTCAATGAGGTTTTCTAATACGGTTAAGTGATTCCACTAAATGGTATTGCTGGAATACCATTCCTACTTCACGACGTAATAATGCGACTTCTTTTTGCATTCGTCTTACCGTTTAAATTGAATTTATGCTGAGCAATTTCTAACACACCAGATTGCGGGACTTCTAATAAATTTAAAGTGCGAATTAAGGTACTTTTCCCTGCGCCAGAAGGCCCAAGCAATACAACAGTATCGCCTTTTTCAATGTTTAAGTTGATATCAAACAAGGCTTGGCTATTGCCATAAAAGAAATTGACATCACTGATACGAATTGCCATTCGATGTTGATTCCTATGTTATTAAAACTGCATGGATATTAAATTTTTATGCATAAATATGCAAGTTATTTTTATTTTTATTACTTGAAAATGTTTTTAGTCCAGTAAAAATATGCAATTTTTATGCAAGTGGTCAGATTTTTATAATGATTTACCAATCGTTGCTATCAGTTGATGATTCTTCTTTTAATTTCGCCTATACTGTCAACCTTTTTCGAATTTACCTTTCCTCAACAATTATGTTTAAAAAATCTCTGCCTTCCTTATCCTTTGCCTATTTTTCAGGGCTTTGCACTGGCAGGCTTATTTGATAAGAAACCGACATTTTTAAAAAGTGAAGAAGCGTTTGCGCTGACGACACAACATCAAGCCAATGAACTACAACTCCATTGGCAAATTGCTGATGGCTACTATCTTTATCAAAAAGAAGTAAAAGTTAGCGGGCAAGATGTCAAACTGGGTGAAATTCACTTTCCGCAGGCTGAAAGCTATCAAGATGAATTTTTGGCGAAGTTGAAATTTACCGCAACCAGCTGCAATTAAATGTGCCATTTAGTGAAGCTAACGAAAAGCCAAGTAGAAATTCGTTATCAAGGCTGTACGCACGGCTTTTGCTATCCGCCTGAAACGATTAGCGTTTCTTTATCTGGCAACAGCCAACCCTATGCAAGCGGTCAATTCTGTAGAAAAATTGCAAATACTAATGCCCCGCAAGCAGAGCAAAAATCAACTGGCAGATAATTTAGCCAAAAATCAATTAGCTGTCTTTTTGGTTCTTCTTATTAGGTGTCGGTTTAGCTTTTACGCCCTGCGTATTGCCTATGTTACCGCTACTTTCTGCAATTGTTATCGGGCAAAAAGATCGCCCAAACACTTTACGCGCATTGTTATTAAGCTTTAGCTACGTACAAGGCATGGCGGTCACTTATACTTTATTAGGCTTATTGGTTGCAGCAATTGGCTTACCATTCCAAATTGCGCTACAAAAGCTCAGCAGTGCTCATTGCGTTATCTGTGCTATTTACCTTACTTGCGGCTTCAATGTTCGGTTTATTTTGAAGTCGCTTACCCTAATAGCTGGCAACAAAAATTAAATAGCCTTAGCCAAAAACAAAGTGGTGGTGCATTCGGTGGTGTATTTGTAATGGGGATGATTGCAGGCTTAGTTGCTTTCACCTTGTACATCAGCGCCGCTTTCTGGTGCACTACTTTATGTGGCACAAAATGGCGATCTGTTTGACTGGTGGATTTGGCGCTTTATTTACTTGCGCTTGGTATGGGCACGCCATTAGTTCTGATTACGCTATTTGGTAATAAAATCTTGCCAAAATCTGGCGATTGGCTGCTTAAAGTGAAAACCGCTTTTGGTTTTGTGATGTTAGCTTTACCGGTATTCTTGCTTTCTCGCGTACTGCCAGAACATTGTGAAGCACTCATGTGGTCAGCGCTAGCAATGGTATTCTTAGGTTGGCTGATTAGCGTGATTCCAGCACAAGGTTTATTCAAACAAGCGGTCAGAATTGGGCTATTTTTTGCATTTGCAGTTTCAGCTTATCCTGTTGGCCAACTCATTTGGCAAGCACCACAAACACAACCATGAGGACCTCACGCGTTACCTTTGAAAGTAAGCTCTGGCTGAACTCAATGAAAAGCTAGCAACGGCTAAAGGCAAAAAGTGATGCTTGATCTCTATGCGGACTGGTGTGTTGCTTGTAAAGAGTTTGAAAAATATACTTTCAGTGATGCTGCCGTACAGCAAAAATTAGCGGAAATGGTTGTACTACAAATGGATATGACCAAAAATTCAGCTGAAAATAGTGCCTTGATGCAACATTTCCAAATTCTTGGTTTTACCAACAATCCTCTTCTTTGATGAAAATGGGAATGAACAAACCAATGCTCGCATTACTGGTTTTTAGAAGCTTCCGCTTTTTAAATTGGCTAAATCAACATTAATCTTACAAAATTCAAATATAAAAACCTGAATACTAACGTATTCAGGTTTTCTTTTCTCTAAAAGATTATTTAGATTCAACTGAGCTTTTTACTTCAGCTAGCTTTCTCACTGCTGCATCTTTCATTTCTACAGCTTTCTCAGTTACAGCTTCTTTTTGCTTCAGCCGCTTTTTCTACCGCTGCATCTTTCATTTCACTGCTTTCTCAGTTGCAGCTTCTTTTTTGCTTCAGCCGCTTTTTTCTACTGCTGCATCTTTCATTTCTACTGCTTTGTCAGTTACAGTTTCTTTTACTTCAGCCGCTTTCGCTGCTGCTGCATCTTCATTTCTACTACTTTGTCAGTTGCAGCTTCTTTTTACTTCCGGCCGCTTTTGCTACTTCTGCATCTTTCATTTCTACTGCTTTCTCAGTTGCCGCTTCTTTTTACTTCAGCCGCTTTCGCTGCTGCTGCATCTTTCATTTCTCACTGCTTTGTCAGTTGCCGCTTCTTTTACTCAGCAGCTTTCGCTACTGCTGCATCTTTCATTCTACTGCTTTGTCAGTTGCAGCTTCTTTTTACTTCAGCGACTGCAGCTTGTGTTTTATCCGCTGCTTTTTGTGCGTTATCACAAGCGGTTAACGCTAATACAGAACCAAAAACAAGGGCTAACAATGATTTTTCATAATAGAACTCCATTAAAGAATGTATATGTAAGTTGTGTTTAGTTAGTCTACACTACAAAATAAAAGTTCAAATAAAAATGGGCAATTTCTTGCCCATTTCATCTTATGCATCTAATGTTGCAACTCTCGGTGCTGTATATGCATAGCTCACTGCACTTGTGTGGCCACCATATCCTTTACCATGGAAGTAATAGCGTGAATGTTTCCATTCACTAATCTCAAAATACGTTCGCCATTGCTTCTGGCGCTTTTGCTTGTGTCATTTGCGCTTTGGTGTGCTCTACGCGAGAGAATGTCCTATTTTACCGTTAAAGGTATATTCACTTTGATAAGTTGATTGTGGAACAACAATAGCAATCGGCGCACTTTCTTCCGCTTGTGCCTGCGTTGGTTTGTGCTTTATAGCGCTGTGTACGAGCATGTCTTTCTTTTCACTAAATCGCGATCTGAATGCTGGCTGACTACTGCACCAAACGGCACAACTTGCTCAACAGTTTTACTCGGTTTGCTTTCTACTGAAGGCTGCTCTGCTTCATGATGAGCACGTTCGTGTTTTTCTTTGACTAAATCACGATCTGAATGCTGGCTAACTACCGCACCAAATGGCACCGTAGAAGTTGCCGATTTATTCGGGTGCGCTCTTACAACTTCAGGCTGAACTAATTCAACTTGTTCAGCTTGCAGTGCTGATTTTGTTGCTCCAACATTTCATCTACAGACAAGAAGCGAGATTTTTCTTGAGATGCTGCTTTTTGTCCCTTCACGTTAATTGGTAGCAAAATCTTACCGCTTGCAGCTTCAGGTGGAAACTACCGCTGCCGCTAATGCCATCGCTTTCATCAGCGATTATCGCGATTTTGACGGCGTTGATTACCAACTCGTAAATGACGAGGGTAAACGACGTTGACGTCCATTTCACGATTTTCCGCATTTTTCGTTGTTTCAACGACTGTTTCGGTTGCTGGCTCATTACTTACAAGCGGTCGAATTGACGAATCATTTTTGCAATTTCTCTGCTTTGAACTGGTTTTTCAGTGACAACTGGCGCATCAACTTTCTCAACTGCTACTACAGCCACATCGTTTTCCACACGTACTTTTTACGTAAATCACGACGCTGACGACGCTCTGCCACTTGTTGAGATTTCTGCTCAGAAACCTCTGAACCTCCTGCTGTTTCTTCAACAATTTGGCAGACGAGGCTGTTTTTGCTTTTTCAACCTGTAACTTCCTCTTCGCTCTTGCGATAACGCAGGATTTTGGCGACGCTCTTGACGATTATTACGTTGACGATTATTTCTACGCTCACGTGTTGGGCGTTTTCGCTACCGGTTTTTCTTCTGTTTTTCTGGTTCAGAAGCAAATAATGATTTCAACTTCGCAACAATACGACTAAAGAGCGAGGTTTTCAACCTCAGCTGGCATTGGCGCTGGTTGAATATTCAACGCACTGCTATTTAACACAGATTCAACCGTAATAACCGGCTCGTTACGACTCACTAACGCTTCTTCTGCCGTTGCCGTATGATTATGGCTGGTAAAGACATCATCTTCATCACGCGCAGCATAGTGCTTCGCTAAATCGTAACTTAAGGTTGGTAGAATTTCATTTTTCACGTAAACGATACTACAGCAAAATGGTGTTTCCATACTCGCTTGGAACCACTAGCACGTTGACATCGTGACGACTTTCAATGCTAGAAATCGCTTTACGTTTTTCATTAAGCAAGTAAGAAGCCACTTCGACTGGCACAATTGCGTGAATTTGCGCTGAATTTTCTTTAATCGCTTCTTCTTCCACTAAACGTAAGATAGAAAGCGCAATAGATTCATTATCACGAACTTTACCTGTACCTTGACAACGTGGACAAATATGACTTGAAGCTTCGCTTAATGACGGACTTAAACGCTGACGGCTCATTTCCAATAAACCAAAGCGAGAAATACGTGCAAATTGAATCCGCGCACGGTCTTGGCGAGTCGCTTCACGCAAGCGATTTTTCTACCTCACGCTGATGGCGCACTGGTGTCATATCAATAAAGTCGATAACAATTAAGCCACCTAAGTCACGTAAGCGTAACTGACGCGCAATTTCATCCGCCGCTTCTAAGTTGGTATTTAATGCGGTTTCCTCAATATCTCCACCACGCGTTGAACGTGAAGAGTTAATATCAATTGCGGTTAATGCTTCAGTAACATCAATAACGATTGAACCACCAGATGGTAAGCGGACTTCGCGTTGGAATGCTGATTCAATTTGTGATTCAATTTGATAATGGCTGAAAAGTGGCGCTCGCTTCGTATAAACGCACGCGGTTAATGAAATCCGGACGAACTAAACGAATGTGATTTTTTTAGCTTTTTCAAAAACTTTTTGTTATCGATCAGAATCTACTATCACGACGCAAATAATGCACGAATCGCGCGGACAATCACATCACTTTCTTGGTGAATTAAAAACGGTGCCGCACGAGATTCTGCTGCCGTTTTAATCGCTTCCCAATGAGTGTAATAAAACTTTTTAAGTCCCATTGTAGCTCTTCTGGTGATTTGCCCACACCAGCGGTACGCACGATTAAACCCACGTCTTCTGGCACATCGAGACAATCTAATGCCTCTTTCAGCTCTAAACGCTCATCGCCCTCAATACGGCGAGAAATTCCACCAGCACGAGGATTGTTCGGCATTAAAAACTAAATAACTACCCGCCAAAGAAATGAAAAGTGGTTAAGGCTGCCCTTTATTACCACGCTCTTCCTTATTGACTTGTACAATGACTTCTTGCCCTTCTTTGATAATATCTTTGATATTTGGGCGACCACTAATCATAACCTTGCGGGAAATATTCATGAGAAATTTCTTTTAATGGTAAAAACCGTGACGCTCTGCACCATAGTCCACAAATGCAGCTTCAAGGCTTGGCTCAACACGAGTAATTTTCCTTTATAAATGTTTTGATTTCTTTTGTTCATGACCTGGCGATTCAATATCCAGATCAAATAAACGCTGCCCATCAACTAAGGCAACACGCAACTCTTCTTTTTGAGTTGCATTAATACTATACGTTTCATTGTGTTTCTCTTATTTCATATTGTTTGAGGCTTAGCGTACTGCTTATTGCATATTGAGCAATCATCCCGATTGTCTCTGCGCTAATACCTGTTAAGTTTCGTCTTACGTTAGATTCTTCTTGTCTCGAATAAACTGCGAAAGCGGCTTTGCCTAATGCGCAAGCGGTCGTTTTTGCCGAAATTTTACTCATTTTATAACAATTTCCAGCAGAAAAATAACGAGTCATTATGGCTTTTAAATCAAGGGAAAAGCAGGCGATTCTTTATACATTACCTTGCGCCAAATTCTAGTAGAAAACGAAGCAAAATCTTCATGAATTTTCAACAAGTTCGTGTTATGCTTTATAATGAAAATCGCACTAATTTCATGGAGTTTTATGAAAAAATCTTATCTCGCCTTATTTGCAGCCTCTATTTTTACTAGCTGGCTGTAATGAAAAGGAAACCCAGGCACTAACTGAGAAATTACAGAAAGCTGAACAAACCATCACGCAATTAAATCAGGACTTAGCTAAATCTCAGCAAGATTCTCACCGCTTATAAAGCTGAAACCGATCAAAAAACTTGCCGATTTAGAAAAACAAAAATGCTTTCCTGCATTAAAAGTTGAAATTGAGCCTCTCTTTTCTAAATCACAAAAAGTAAAACCAAAAGAGCAAACCTATTTTTGAAGAAGGCAAGTCAACTATTTTATTAGCATTCCTAAAACTGGTTTTGAATGGTTAGACAATTTAGTCATTCGTAAACTATGGCTTGATTACTCGCCTGAAGATGCAAAACAAGACCCAGACAAAGTGACAGGTAATGAGAAAGCGCAATTACTCAAAGCCTTTGAAAAAGATTTTTAATGACTCACTAGCTGAAGTGAGAGACGGGCCAGTTAGCGGTATGCAAGTCAGCGCTGAACTTCGCTACTTAGGACAACGCGATAATATTGTTAGCTTCTCAGTTTTCAATTATAGCTTCAGCGGTGGTGCGCATGGTTTATTTGCGACTACTTACATCAATATTGATGTTGATAAGAAATCAATTATCACTCTAGATAAACTGATGACCAAAGCCAACCAAACTAAAGCGAAAGCATTATTGATGGGATGCCTATTTACTTGAAAGCCCAGTAGAGCGAAAAACGGTAAACGAGGCCTTTCACGCGCTAAAGCGGATTTTGATATCAGTAACCAGTTCTACTTTACCAACGATGGAATTGTTTTCTCTATGCACTATATGAGCTTGGGCCGTTTGCTGACGGCGAAAAACACGTTAACTCTACCAGTGGTATGAAGTGAATAACTTAATTGCAAAAAGAATATCAACGCACCAAAAAGATGGTTTTTGATTTAATTCCTTCATCAGATTTACGTTAATCCAACTCTCCAAAAAGCACAAAAATCATTTTTGTGCTTTTTCTATTATTTAAATATCCATAAAAATTATAGTCAATTGGTAAAAACTTTGATAAAAATACGACCGCTTGAATCATCCATAAAAATAAAAGGGATAAATTTCGTGTTAAAAAGAACACTATTAAGCGCAGCACTACTAACTGCTGCAAGCGCACAAGCAAAATGTATTAACAACAATTCAAAACCACTTGGTTTTATTGCTGCCGCAAATTACCGACGGCGTAACTGAAACGGAAGTATTACTTCCTGTTAGCGACATCACCATCAGATTACAGCCCTAAAACCTTCTGATGCGAGCAAATTACAATCAGCCGATTTAGTCGTTTGGGCTGGCGGTGGAATGGATCCTTCTTAACCAAAAGCGTAAACAACCTAGATAGCCAAAAAGTCTTAACATTAGGTAAAGTGCCGGCAATCAAAACGCCTCGCTGATGCAACACACAAAGAAGATCACGATCGCGACCCATGATCGCGGACATGAACATCGGACAGTGATGAGCACCATCATCACGAACATGCGCACGACCACGATGGCCCGATCACAGCAGAGACTGGCATATTTGGCTTTCTTCAGACTATTGCCATTTTAAGTGCTGAACAAATTGCTGAAAAATTAACAGCACAATATCCAGATAAAAAGCCAAAATCGAAGAAAACTTAGCCAAATTTAAAACAGATATGGCGGATAAAGTGGCACACTTAAAAACCCAACTCGCGCCAGTTAAAGGCAAAGGATTCTATACATTCCATGAAGCCTACGGTTATTTTTGGAAAGCCTTTGAGCTTAAATCACTTGGTTCATTTACAATCAACCCAACTGTAGCACCAGGTGCGAAAACACTAGGCAAAATCAAAGCGGATATTAAAGAACATAAAGCTGCTTATATATTCGCAGAACCACAATTCACACCAAAAGTGGTTGAAAGTCAGCTGAAAGGTACTCAGACCAAAGTTGGACAACTTGACCCACTTGGTGCAAAAATTGAACTTGGCCCAGATGCTTATCCGCAATTCCTACAAAGCATGGCAGATGAATTTAGTCAGTGTTTAAAATAATCAATAGACTAACGTTAGCCAAATACATACAAGCGGTCAGATTCTGCAAAAATTTTTGCGAAATCTGGCCGCTTGTTAACTGCGCATAGAAAAGTTGAGATATGTGAGGAATCTATCCCAGATTCTTGTATTTAACTAGCTTACAAATACCACAATCCCTACTTTGATGACCAGTTTAATCTATTTCTAAACGAGATTGATAAGAATAAAACATAATCTGCACTTCAAATTAGGTGTCCTAATTTTAAGTGCAGATCAATTTTGAAGTAGGCTATTTAATTTGCCGTTACCATCTAATGCTACATTAAATGCTTTTCCGCCTTTAACCCCTGGCATGATGACCTGAGGGCTATCGAAGTTACAAGTTTTATCTTTAAGCATATCGCACGGTAGGGCACAAAGCGAAGGAGCTGGGCTTGGTTCACAAGATGAGCCTCCTTTTGCTTGGCAATTCTCAACTGCCATTGCTTTTGCGTGCTCAGGGATAATACTATTTCCAAAGTAAACTCTCAAACCACTACTATCTCTACCACTAGCTAACCCTAAACACATATTACTTATGCCAATCGCTAATTGGCAGTCTTTACCACCATACTCTTGACACTGTTTTAGTGCATCTTGTTTGGCTTGCTCAAGCGTGCTATAGGCGGCATCTGAAGCCCACATCATTTGATTTATTTCTGGAGAGCGAGCAATAGCTGCCTCATAATCTAGGTTTAATTTTGCGTTTTTAGTTCTCTGGCGTAGCAATTTTTACTGCTTCTTGATACTACTCACAATCAAATTCTTTTTCAATGTCTCCAAACCCGGTGGCATCTCTAATAGATGTGATTTTTATGGTTTGAATCCTGTAAATACATAAGTCCATGTATGACCGCCAGTATAGACTTTTTCGGTTGTCAGAAAGATTGTTCTAGATTTCTGCCAACTTCATAGGTTTGTAAATCATAAAGAGCAAGTCGATAAGCGTGATATAACTTTTTCATTGTCTTTAAAGCATTGATAAGATTCTATCTGTAAACGTTTTCGAGCAAAAACTCATAGGCTTCTTTGCCATGCCAGTATAAAGTGTCTGAGTTACATACATTGTTGAGCAACTTGTTAAAAAGGTTGCAAGTGCAGCCAAACAAATTAGTTTAATCTATGAGAGCGCATGATAGCATTTCCTTACTAAAGAGTATACTTTAGTAAAATAATATAGTTTTTAATCAAATTATCAATTTTGATTGGAATCATAAAATGAATGTTCTAAAAGAATTAAAATGGGGAAAAATAAGCGGGCTAAAAAGCCCGCTTGTCAATGATAATGAATTATTCTTCTAACTCGGTTAAATCTAGTAATTCGGGAGAAAGAATGATGCCAGTCAGATCAGCATAAATATAATCTTCTGGGAAGAAAGTGACGCCACCGAAATTCACAGGTGATCGTACTTCACCGATTTCTGTCTCTTCTGCACCTCACTGGAATTGAGCGCGTGCAGAATCCAATATCAGAGTTTTCATACATCTAATTGACGAACAGCACCGTAAACAATAATCCCTTCCAGCGTTATCTAGTGCAAGTTGCTTTAATTCAGCATCAATTAAAGCATCGGCGTACTGCTCCACCACCTCGACAAGTGATGCGCCCTTCTCCTTCTTCTAACACCTTGTGCAATTAGTCCGTTACTTTCAAAACATTTAACGGTAGTAATTTTACCAAAGAGAAGAAGACGCGCCACCGAAGCTGGAAAAATAGGTTCCACGACATCGACTTGATCTAAAATAAATATCGCAAAGCGCAGAAGTATCAACACGCATAATATGCTCCTTGTTTAAACTGTTTTTATCGGTTTTCAATATAACGCCAGCCGGCTTATTTGCAAAACATTCTATTCATTAGCCTTTAAATATGGGATTTTTCCTTGCATTGCAAGAAAATGGAATACTGCTGCACAAATACCAAAAATCAGAATTAAAGCCAATTGCAGCAATGTTACTCGCTTTGAAAGCTAATGCAGCTGGGATGATACATGTCCAAATGGTTGCTACTGCACCAGCATAACCGATAGCCAACCCAAAGCCTTCCGGAGAAACTAATGAGAAAGCTAATGGTGGTAAGAAAGTCACTGCCCACGCTTTTTGTTCTGCTCTACTTTGCTGTTATCAAATTTGAAGAAATCTGATAAAAATCGAAAGTACCTAAACCTACACCAACAAAAAGAAGAAAAGAATTGCCGCAATGGTAAAGGCATTGATCGCTTGGCTAATATATGGAGTTTCAACCACTGCACTTACCGCATTTAATAAGGTCGCAACATTATCGTTAGCAATTAACGGGCCAAATTGACTACGTGGCACACACACCGAAAAATACTAATAATCCAAAGTAGATAAAGTAGTAAAGCAATCGTTGTTCCACCAGCACTGCCCATTTTTGCTTTTGCGCTCTTCCCCGTAGTAATCACGCATGAGGAAACAGAATGGTGGTAGCCAAATGAGGTTAACGCAACTGGTAACACGGCTAACGTATATTTAGCATAATCTGATTCTGCCATTTTTGTGTATCAAAAGCGTAGAAAGATTGATGTTTGTGACTAATCCCCAAATACTCAATATAAAAAGTAATTGCCATGAAAACAATTAGCAAAACAGACACTCGGTCAACAAATCGAGTTGAATGCCAAACAATAAAAGAAAATAATCCTACAATAATGACAGACCAAATTGCCGCACTGTTAGCACCAAAAATCTACATAATTTTGTGTGAGCCCGCTAAAAATGCCACCTGATACTGTAGTGTAAGCATAAAGTAAAATGCCACCAACAAAAATAAACGGCAAGGTTGTTAATCACATTAACCACACTACCCAATAAATCTTTAGTTACTGTATTAAATGAAACACGTAACGGATAGCTTTTTATAAACGTCTAATAATAACCAACCAGAAAGTGTCATGCGTGATCATGGTAAGCAACATGGCAAAAATTGTCCAAATTGTCCAAGCCCCTGCACCTGCAGTTGGTAATGCTAACATACCCGCGCCAACACATACGCCGGCAATAATCGAAGCTCCTCCAAATAGAGAAGGTTGTTTACTCATAATGAATCCTTTTTGAATTAATGAAGTCTAATTGTTCGATTTTTGCCATAAATTCTGTATTTACAGAAACATTCTCTGAAATAAACGCTTCCAAAAAGAATAAAAGTTAATAGTTTGACTTCTTACTTTTGTGCTATACTTTAAGAGAATATTATTAGAAAAGGAGTAACTTATGTTAAAAATGAACGATCTTTCCAAACTGACAAATACCCCAAAATCGACTATTCTTTTATTATATTAAAGAAGGGTTATTGCCAGAACCATTCAAAGATAAACCCAATTTCCACTTATATGATGAAGGCAATATTCAGCTGATTGAATTTATTAAATATTTACAAACCAATTTTTAATGCTTCTATTTCACAAATCCGTGCGCTATTTTCGCATCCAGATTTTGACATCAACAATCCATATAAAAGTCTGACTTATTCATTAGAATCTGATTATGGGCGCAGAAAGTGAAAAATTCTTAGCATCAGAATTATGTGAAGAATTTGGTATCACTGAAATTGAATTACATGAATTAGTTGAAATGGGGTTAATTAACCCACGTAACGGCATTTATACTGGAAAAGAGCGGAGATATTCTTGCTATTATCAGCCGTTGTGATGGCAATGAATATCAATTATTAAAAGATTATGCAGAAACAGCGAAAAAACTAGCGCAACAAGAAGTCAAAATCGGTTTTGAATATTTTAGCTGACCGTGAAGATCAAGATGGTCGATTAAAACACTTATTTGATATGTTATTGCTCTTAAAACCTTATGTGTTGAATTTACAAACTTTCAACACTTATCAACAACAAGCGAAGGTGCATAGAAAAATGTGTGAGTTATTTTAACTCACACATTTTTATTTGAATTGATTTCAAACTTACGGACGAATGCCTAATACATGGCAAATGGCATAAGTTAACCCAGAACGGTTTAAGGTGTAGAAGTGGAAATCTTTTACGCCTTCTTTTGATAACACTTTACCATATCCATCGCAATGCTTGCCGCGACTAAGTTACGGGTGGTTTGATCGTCATCTAACCCTTCATACATTTTGCCCATCCAAGCAGGATTTTTACATCCGTGATTTTTGCCATTTTTCTGTAATTGTTTGAAGTTACTTACTGGCAAAAATCCCGCACAATTTCTGCCTCAATACCAATCGTTGCACAGCGATCACGGAAACGTAAATAGTATCTACATCAAAGAAAAACTGTGTAATCGCACGGTTAGCGCCCGCATCAATTTTACGTTTAAGATTGAGCAAATCTGCTTGTGCTGATTTTGCATCTGGATGCACTTCTGGATAAGCCGCAACCGAAATATCAAAATCCGCCACTTCTTTTAAAAGTGCAACTAAATCAGAAGCATAAAATGGTTGCTTAGCATAACCTGCTGGTTCATCGCCACGTAAAAGGCTACAATACTACGAATCCCGTTATTCCAATAATCTTTCGCAATCTCACGTAATTCATCAGGGGTTGCATCAATACCGGTTAAATGTGGTGTCGCTGTAATGCCCGTTTCCGCCTGAATACGTTTTACCACTGAGTGCGTACGCTCACGCTCACCAGAGTTTGCGCCGTAAGTTACAGACACAAACTTCGGATGTAATGTTTTAAGACGATGAATAGAGTCCCATAGTAAGTTTTCCATTTTCTCATTTTAGGTGGGAAAAATTCAAAGGAGACATTAATTTTGTCCATTCAAATTCTGCTACACTTTGGTTCAAAATATTAATTTCTCTTGCATAACTCATCATCTTTTCTCCAATAATTTTGATAATGAAATGATCGTCTATCTTGCCCGCATTATGCAAGTTGATATTTTTCACGTTTTACATGAATAAAAAATTCAACTAAATAATCTTTAATATGAGTCATATAAAACGTAAATGCTGGTCTGATTTTTGCAAATGCGAAAACCGACCGCTTGTCAGATCAAAAAGCAGGCCTTTCGGCCTGCTAACGTGGAAATTAAGCAAGTTCTGCACGTAATTTTTAGTAACATCTACCATCACTGTTGCTCTACGGTTTTCTGTCCAACCACGTGTTTTTAAACCACAGTCTGGGCTTACCCATAAACGCTTCTTTTGAATCACATTTTAACGCTTTACGCAATAAGTGTTCAATTTCGTTTTGCCGTTGGTACACGGGCTATGGATATCATACACACCCGGGCCGATATCATTCGGGTAATTGAACTTCACAAAGGCATCTAATAAATCCATATCTGAACGTGAGGTTTCAATCGTAATCACGTCTGCATCAAGTGCTGCAATCGCAGGTAAGATATCGTTAAATTCAGAATAACACATGTGTGCGAATTTGGGTATCGTCTTGAGAACTCGCATTGAGCTTAAACAGAACGCTTCGCAGCCCATTGTAAATAGGCATCCCAATCTGCACGTTTTAAGCGGTAAACCTTCACGAATCGCTGGTTCATGCAATTTGAATCACTTTGATGCCTGCTTTTTCTAATCTAATACTTCATCAGAAAGCGCCACAGCAATTTGTTTACACGGTTGAACGAGGAATATCGTTAGCGCACAAATGAGCCATTGTAGAATTGTCACAGGGCCCGAGTTAACATCCCTTTCATTACGCGGTTAGTTAAGCTTTGCGCATATTCAGACCAACGTACTGTCATTGGCGTTGGGCGAGTAACGTCACCAAAAATAACAGGTGGTTTCACACAACGTGAACCGTAGCTTTGACCCAACCAAACTTCATTTGTGAAAGCAAAACCATCTAATGATTCACGCAAAATATTCCACCATGTCGTTACGTTCAGCTTCGCGTGAACAGAGTACATCAAGATCTCAGTTCTTCTGTTGACGAACCACATACTCGATCTCTCTCTCATTGCTGCTTCGTAATCTTCAAGTGAAAGCTCGCCTTCTTAAAACGCTGCAGCGCATGACGAGTTTGTAAGGTTTTGTGAATGAACTAATTGTTGTCGTTGGTAAAACAGGTAAATTTAACCACGCATTTTGTTGCGCAATACGCTCTGCAAAGGGCGATTTTACGTTGATCTGCATTAGCCGGTAAATTCGTAAACGTTCAGCCACTTCGGCTTTGTGGATCTTTGCTGCTTGCACGCGCATCTGCTGCCGCGCTGTCATCTAACCCAGCACACTGCATCACACTTGATTTAAAAGCTTGTTTTACCACATTTAACTCGCCAACTTTTTGATAAAGTAAATGCTAACGCCAACGATATAAATTCGAGTTTTTCTCTTGTAATTGGGTTTCAACTGCCAAATCATGTAAAAGCAATGAACAACGAACAACCCATAAACGCTCACGAATTTCGCTTTAACGGTTCAAGCACGTCTAAAACTTGGTAAATTCGCACGCCAGACTACACCTTTCAATAACACCTGCTGAAAGGACTTTTGTGTAATCTCTCAATGCACTTAATTGTTCTGGCGCTCTCACTAAATCTAAATGTAAGCCATCAACTGGTAAGCCTTTTATAAAGTGCTGCGTGTTCTGCGACTGAACCAACAAGTTGCTAATAAAATTTTTAGCATTCACTTGGCTTAATTGCGCATAAACGCTTCATAAGCAGCCACCCATTCAGCCGGTAAATCTAAGCAAGTGCTGGCTCATCAATTTGAATCCATTCCACACCTTCGGCTGCAATCGCAGCTAAAAATAGCCTGATAAACTGAACTAATTTCTACATAAATCAAAGCGGTTGAAGGCTCTCTCTTTTCCCTAACCATAAGAAGGTTAACGGGCCGACAATAACTAGTTGTTGTTTAATGCGTACTTTTGCTTCACGAATTTGATTGACATAATGAGTAGGATCGGTTTTAAATTCGGTATTTGCATGGAATTCTGGTGCAGAGTGATGAGTTGGTGTCAAAAACCATTTGTCGTTCTCGATGGCAAACTGCGCTTTGTTACCGCGTGCCAGGTGGAAATATTGATCAAGTGTTAAATTTTCGCTATCGAATCCAAAAACGAGCAGGATTGCACCGGTTGCAACTTGTAAATCTAAGATATGATCATGAAAGTAAAAATCGCCTACTGCCACAAAATCAACATGACTTGCTGCTTGGTTTTTGCCAGTTTTTCTCGCGTAATACTTTAGCAATATCTAATAAATCTTGTTCGGCTAATTCTTTACGCCAATAACGTTCTTGTGCAAATTTTTAATTCGCGTTTTGCACCAACGTGGAAAACCTAAAATGTGGGAAGTAGTATGTAATGCACCCATGATGATAACTCCTATGATCTTTATAATTTTCTAAAAATACAGAGGTTTAGCACTTCGCCAACGGCTGAGAGAGATAATCATACTTTTTTACAACATTATGCAAACTCATAATTTTCAAATTAAACATGAATTAAATTCATAAACATATATATCTTTATTAAACTGATAAGTTAAGCTTTTACACTTTAAATTGATATTCTAAAATAGCGATATTTTAAAAAGCGCTCTAAAGCGATCAAGGGTGGTTCATCCGTAAAGAAAAGTAAAAATAGCTTCTGCCCTAAACCACGAGGTTTCTATGTTAAAGCATGTGTTACTGGCTTTATGCCTTACCTTGATTATGTTTTTAAACGCAAGCGTCGATTTCAGCCCATAAAATTACGATTCAAAACGTTTTATTAAAGAGTTTTTGAAGGCGATACCCAAACGATTTTTAACTGCACCTGAGTCAATACCATGATCTTGTTGCTGCTTATCTTTTTGCCTTTTTCCTCTGCATTTTAAATGAAAAATTTTCACGCACCAATGTGATTCGTTACAGCAGTGTGACCGCGCCTCATTAGCGCAATTGATTTGTTTATGTTATTGTAGTGCCAATGATGGGCATTTGGATTAACATTAGTACTGCCGCGCAAAGTGCGATTTACTCTCAGCAAAAACTACAGCATTATCAAATCTATTGTGGGTTCAGAAAAATTAGGGATGGCAAATGGAGTCATTCAAGCCCTTACCACTGTGGCAATCCTATTCAGCTCTCTTTGCCTTCTCTTTCTATTTTTGAGGCAAGACTACGCGGGTCATTGGCACCCAAACGTTGTGCTGCAAAGTGTCTCTCTAAATTGAGGGTGGCATTGGTTGGACATGCTAGGTACATTAGAAGCTGTTTGGCTCGCTTTGCGATTCCGTTTTCATCCACAAGAAACCGAACAACAAGCGGTGCTTTTCATGACATGCAAAATTAAGCTATTCACGTGAAAACGTTGGTGCCACGCCGCTGTGCAACATTTGGTTAAGCATTACTAAAGTTACAGCCTGTTTTGCGTGTTTCTCGTTGTGCAGCATTTCCAGCTCACATACGGCGGGTACGTTCAGATAACTTGCGCTTGCCAGCTCAGGTGTTTTAGCGATTAGCGGTGTAGGGTTAATTCTGGCTCTTACATTGCAGGAAAATGGTCTGATTCATCATATTGAACATGGTATTGTTCCAATCGTGTATTCAGGCCTCTTCTTCCTATTGATAGGTTTAACCCTACCATGGTACGAATACAGGTTTAACAATATACTCTTGTTCTCAACTTTTTGGTGGGTTATTGTGCTAGATCGCGATTCGTGCCCAAGAAAATGGTGGTCGCGACTGGCAGTATCGTCAATATCTTCGCTGTGAGCATGTATTGGTCCGGTTTCTGGGACTATTCTTCTACGGCACATTGGTTTCGTCGGTTTCTTTTGCTGTTTGCAGTGCCATTTGTTGCCATGTTCCATGTTGATGGGTGGCATGCAGCGGGCAACCATATTGGTTCGGATTGGCTGGATAAATCTTACAAGCAGCCAGCCCACGTACGATCCGTTTGTGCCCAATTGAACTAAATTCTTCGTGTTGTTGGTGGGGCTGGTGCAAGCAAGAAATGGGTTAAATGTTTGAAAAGGCGAGATTGTCGTATTCACAGTCATCTATCGGCTGCCGGACAGGTGTAATTCCAAAAGAAACTGATATCTTTAAAGATTCTTGAAAATCGTGCGTTCTACTTGCGTTTATGGGACTCGAAGCTTCCATGCCGATATGAAGTACGACGCGATGACGCCAGGTATGATCGCTGATTGGCAACCATGGTAAAGTCAGTTGTTCAGCATAAAGCCGTTGAATCAATTAAACTGTTTGGGCATGGGACTAAGCGGCTGGTTATTGCGGTGTGTTGGTGGCTCATGTGTTGTTTATGCCCACCGGTTCTTATTCGAACCATTTGGTTCTTTATTTGTTGCCTGTTGGTTTTTGCCGTGCCATTTGGTTTGGTGCAGGCCGTTCCCTGCATCATTTCATATTTACTACAGTTCGCTCGCCGCTCGCTGTCTGCCGCTGAGCAAAGCGAACTGTTTTGTGCGATTCAGCCTCATTGAACCTGCCGCCTGATTCACCGTCAATCTTCATCGTTTAACCATGCGCTGTGTCGTCCGTGCAGGCCCTCAAATGGACGTGGAAGGTGAATGGATTCTCGTGCCCAAACGGTATCATTAGGCCGCAGTTAGGGGAATCAATTTTGCATTCACTGCTGGTGGCCTTGCGATGGGCCGATGAGACCGCTGCGGACAGATGAGATCACACAGGATCAGGGCCATTGCCGAATCGTTTCATTGACAGTCTGGGCGTTTACGATGAGATGTCATGTGAGTTCAACAGATTTCATTCGGTGTGATGCGTGGTGGATCAATTCTGGTGCCCGTGCAGGCCGCCTGTGACTGTGGGCGGTGCTGGGAGTCGGGATGGTCAGAACTCTGGTGGGGGTGGGACAGTTCAGATAAGTTAGAGATGACCTCAGGCTGAGGGCTGGGAGGCTGTGGGAGCCTGAAACCCTGCTGGCCCAATTCCCATGGTGCCGGGCCAGGCTGACGCGATCGTGGTGGGTGTTCAGGTTGCTGGGCCTGCCTCAAGCCAGTCATGTCGCCCAGATGATCCGTGTCAGGAAGCGGTATGAAACTGATATTTTATCGGCTACCGCCGAAAGGTTAATGTTGCCGATGCGTCATGCCGTCTTAAGCGTTCGAAATCGTGTAATTCTGGTTGATGGTGGCGCCGCCACAATTCGTCAGATCATAAAGTGGATCAGAAAATGAAAGGTAGAATGATCGGCGTTGATGGCGGTATGCCATTGATAACGGTAATATGGATATTGATTATTTGGAGATCGTCCGTGTTCACCAATTTTACAACGCCGCCTGCGCTGACAACAATAGCGCCGGCGCGCAGTGCGGCATAATCTGCGTTTAACTCATTGGCTATCGTAACATCGCCACCGGGGCTTTCGGTACCAAAATGGTCGCCGCAATACCGGCCTTCGTCTTTGCGCGCTCACGCACTCGAACATGCAATGGAATTCTGCCGCTGGCGCTGCGGCGTCGGGGCTGGCTTCGGGGCTGGTGGCGATACAAGCCGTCTGGGTTGTTCACCAGCCGAGAGGACCGCGCGGGCTGTGCCCTGCGTCTTCGCCTGCGGCGTGTCGCCGAGTGTGGAAATAACTGTGGCGCAGGCTGTCGCTGCTCCGCGAGGCTGGCAAAAGCAGGCATCACAATGATGTGCATCAGCGCCGGTTTCTGACGGCGACACCGCCTCAATCAGCTGTGTTCGGCCTCTCAGGATCATTAAATAGCCTTTTCATGTCTTCACCGTTGGTCTCTGGTCTGTTCGCGGGAAATAATGGGCTCAATTTTAAATGTAATG
>BNJV01001740.1_pt1 | contig 29459 bp, 30 predicted proteins | sample 8540591 | NCBI WGS metagenome assembly BNJV01 (sample SAMD00202457, study PRJDB9452) | human saliva metagenome | host: Homo sapiens | reverse complement strand
GGTTTTGTATATACAGAATTAATAACGTAATAGAATAATAAAATATTGTATTACAAAAGGTATAAATACGCGAGTTCGGGATAAGAAAAGGCTTGTAAAAGTTGGTAATCTCGTCAAAAATTCGTATCTTTATAGGTGATAATCAATAGATTACAAATTTTTTTGAACGATGATTACCAAGGACAAAGTTACTGAAATTTTTCTGTATAATCGACGAGTTTGATAAGAATTTGAGTGCCGAATTTGCGAAAAAACCTGCGTCTACCGTCTCATAACAGTGACGGCAAACGCTACCGAAACCGCAAGGGCAGGCTCTCAGAAAGTGAGATTATGACCATTTTGGTATGCTATCATTTCGGCGCATATCGCAATTTCAAGGAGTATTATTTGAATTGGGTCAAAGGGGTGATGCGTCAGGATTTTCCTGATGCGGTTTCATATAACCGCTTCGTTGAACTCATGCCAAGAGTGTTCTTTAAGATGATGCTGTTCATGAAGCTCTATGCCTTCGGCAAGTGTACGGGTATAACATTCGTTGATAGCACAATGATACCCGTGTGTCACAATGTACGACGATATTACAACAAAGTCTTTGCCGGCCTTGCCAAGGACGGAAAGGGCACCATGGGCTGGTGCCATGGATTTAAGCTGCACCTGCTATGCAATGATTCTGGTGAAGTGATAACGTTCTGTCTTACAGGAGCAAATGTGGATGACAGGGATAGCAGGGTGTGGACGGTGTTTGCAAAGGTCTTGTTTGGGAAGGTCTTCGCTGATAGAGGATATATCAAGCAGGAACTCTTTGAGAGCCTGTTCGGTCAAGGTATCCAACTCGTTCATGGGCTCAAGGCTAAGATGAAGAACAAACTGATGCCTATGTGGGACAAGATCATGCTGAGGAAAAGATACATCATCGAGTGCATTAACGAACTGCTTAAGAACAAGGCCAACCTTGTTCACTCAAGACACCGCTCGATACACAACTTTATCATGAACTTGTGTTCTGCCCTTACAGCATACTGCTTCTTTGATAACAAGCCAGAGGCACTGCCGGTGTATGTGGAAAAAAACAAGGCAGTTGGAACTTTTTCATGCTAAACTTATCCCGAACTCAAGTATAAATAAAAAAAGAAGGCACAACCGGCCACCACCAACTGGCCCCTCCTTACCCCTCCCCCAAAGGGAGGGGCGTAAAAATGTACTATATGCTTGTCTATTGCTTGAAAGAAATAACTTCCGTCGAATTAAATAACCGATTAACTCATAAACTCGTCCACTTGTTAACCTGTAAACTCACAAACTAACCACAAGGGGTATCTCGGTAATCACGCCCCTCCCTTTGGGGGAGGGGTAAGGAGAGGGGCCAGTTGGTGGTGGCCAGTTGTAGGCTCGAGTGGTTGTCGGTTCTTTTTAATTACATAATTATGTTAAAAATACTTTTTGTGTTATACTTTCTTTAAATAAAACGTTACTTTTGCAGGAGATAACAAGAACTAAACTGTTAAAGGTAAAGAATATGAAAAAGATTAGAGCAGCCGTCGTAGGCTATGGTAACATTGGTGTTTACAGTGTTCAGGCACTTGAAGCAGCAAAGGATTTTGAGATTGCAGGTATCGTTCGCCGTCAGGGTGACAAGGATAAACCATTGGAACTGACCCCATACGAGGTTGTTGATGATATAACAAAGTTGAAAGATGTTGATGTGGCTATCCTCGCTGCACCAACTCGTAGCTGTCCAGAATATGCTGAGAAGATTTCTGCATTGGGTATCAATACTGTAGATTCTTTTGATATTCACGGTTCAATCCTTGACTATCGTACTAAGCAAATGGAGAACAACAAGCGCACCAATACCGTTAGTGTTATTGCTGCTGGTTGGGATCCAGGATCTGATTCAGTTGTTCGTATCTTGTTAGAGAGCCTCGCACCAGAAGGTCTTTCTTATACCAACTTTGGTCCGGGTCGTTCAATGGGTCACTCTGTAGTGGCTCGTAGCAAGAAGGGCGTTAAGGAAGCTTTGTCAATGACTATTCCTCTCGGTGAGGGAATTCATCGCCGTATGGTTTATGTTGAGTTAGAAGAGGGTGCTAACCTTGAGGATGTAACAAAGGAACTTAAGGCTGATGACTACTTTGCACACGACGAGTTACACGTGTTTGCTGTACCAAGCGTCGCAGCTTTGAACGATGTTGGTCATGGCGTTCACATGACTCGTAAGGGTGTGAGTGGTAAGACCCACAACCAGCACTTCTCTTTCGATATGTCTATCAATAACCCTGCGCTCACAGCACAGGTACTTGTTAACGTGGCACGTGCTAGTATGCGCCTTGCTCCGGGTTGCTATACAATGCCTGAAATTCCAGTCATTGACATGCTGCCAGGCAACCGCGAGGATATTATTGCGAAGTTAGTGTAAGGCTATTTGGCTAATTAGCCCTATTAGCCCTATTAGCCTAATAAGCCTAATAACCTCCCCCCTAATAATGGCAACCACTCGTTGGTTGCCATTATCTTTTTATGTAATATATTGACGTACAAAGGCTTTTTTTTGTACTTTTGCAGTTAATATGAGAACTTTCCAACATAAAGTGACGATAAATGACATGGGAGCCATCGTGGTTTTTGCCCTTGCTGCCTTCTTCTGTCTTTGGCATCGTACGAATAGTCTGATGGTCGTATTAGGCTTCTTGCTTATTGTTGTGACGATAAGAGCCGTTGATCGTGCCATTCATACTAAATATGTATTGACCGATGACGATATTTTGCAGATAAAGACAGGAAGAGTTGGACTGACAAAGCGTGTTTTGCTCAGTGATGTGAAGACTATTGAGAAACGGCCATTTGCCTTTCGTCTCGGTTATTATGCATTGTTAGAGATGATGAATGGCAGTGTTGTCAGCGTACAGCCTGATAATGTTGATAACTTTTTATCAGCACTGAAAAAACGATTAGAAAAGAAAGATAACGAAGTATGAAATTAAAATACTTATCGGCACTAATCTTCGGTGTCGTATTGAGTTTGCCTGTACAAGCGCAGGCATATTTAGATAGTACGGAGGTTGCGAATATACTTCATCCGAAAGCAGTTACAGCTGTTCAACCTAAGGAGACTTCTACTGCTAATGATGTTAGTGAGGAAGAGGAAGATACCGATAGTATCATCCCTGCTTTACCACGGATAGCCATCTTAGTTGGAAGGAGAATATCACTGCCCGATTGGATGGAATACTCCGAAGTCCGCTTTTAGAAACCGTACAAACAAGTGTGATGGTATGGGATTTAACGGATGATGTACCTGTCTACCAGTTCCGTGAACGTCTGCACATGCGCCCTGCTTCTACGATGAAGTGTGTTACTGCTATTGCAACATTGGATAAACTTGGGGCTGATTATGACTTTAAGACAAACCTTTACTATACGGGTGTGATTGACGACTCTACGCAAGTATTGCGTGGCGACCTCTATTGTGTTGGTGGTATGGACCCAATGCTCTCTTCTTCGGATTTGACAGAGATGGCACGTGCCGTACGAGACTTAGGTATCAAGACGATAGAAGGCAGTGTCTATGCCGACCTCTCTTTTAAGGATCGTGACCGTTTGGGCGAGGGGTGGTGTTGGGATGATAAGAATCCTACGCTCTCTCCTTTGTTGGTTGATGGTAAGGACGAATTCACCTATCGTTTCTCCCGTAAGTTAGAAGATATGGGGGTGACGCTGAATGGTTCTACTGGCGAACGTCAGCTACCAACTGATGCACAGTTGCTAACGACACGTACACATTCTATTCGTCAGGTTCTCCATCGTATGATGAAGGTGAGCGACAACCTCTATGCTGAGTCTATGTTCTATCAGTTGGCTGCTAATGGTGGCACACGATGGGCAGGTGCAAAGACTGCTCGCCAGTATGAGAACGCACTCTTCAGTCGTATCGGTCTGAATCCTCGTGATTATAATGTTGCTGACGGTTCTGGTTTGTCATTATACAATTATGTCAGTGCCGAACTTGAAACAAAGCTCTTGCGCTATGCTTACCAGCGTTCAGATATCTATGGTGCCTATCTTGAAGCACAGCCGATAGCTGGTGTAGACGGAACTTTGAGGAGCCGAATGCGTGGTACGGCAGCAGCGGGCAACGTACGTGCAAAGACTGGTACGGTGAAGGGTGTTAGTTCACTTGCGGGTTATCTCACTGCTTCTAACGGTCATCTGCTTTGTTTCTCTATTATTAATAATGGTGGACTCAGCAATGGACCAATGCGCAATTTCCCAAAACAAGATTTGTGTGGCGTTGTGTCAATAAGGCTTATTAGTCCAATTTGGCTTATTAGCCTTATTAGCCCAATTAGCCTAATAAGCCCAATAACCCTTTAAAAAGAAAAGAAATTATGATACCAAAGCTTCCTCATCATCTCCTCGAAGATGTCCTTGAAGAAATAAGAATCTTTGTCGAGAACATTATAGAGTCAATCGGTGTACATGGACATACCGTTCCTGTAATGCGTCATGTCTTATTGACATTAGTAGCAATCTTGTTGGCTTTCATCGCTGAGCGAATCTGTAAATACTTATTCGTACCCCTTGTTCTTCGTATGGTAAGCGTACGCAAGCCCGTTGGGATGATGTAGTCCTTGATCATCAAGTGCTGCGCACAGCCTGCCACATTGTCCCTGCCTTGGTGATATGGCAGTTGATGCCGCTTGTCTTCTATCAGTATCATGTTGTACAGGTGGCTTTGACACGAATAACTGCCGTCTATCTTACCGTAGCAACGACGCGTCTTGTGACGAAACTCATCGACCGTCTTCGCTATCTCAACACGAAACCCGGTGATTCGACGAGCCTTTATCTTAAGTCTTTCTGTGGTGTGTTGAAGATTCTTGCTATCTTTATTGCTGTGATTGTGGTCGTTGGAATCCTTATTAATCGTAGTCCGATGACGCTGTTAGCAGGATTAGGAGCTACCTCTGCCATTCTCATGTTAGTTTTTAAAGATACGATTGACGGCCTTGTTGCTGGTGTTCGTCTGACAAGTAACGAGATGATTCATATTGGTGATCATATTGCCTTGCCTGGAGGCTTCGTAGATGGAACGGTTATTGATATCACACTCACAACTGTGAAGATACGTCAGGGTGATAATACGATTACCACCGTACCGCCTCTTACATTAGTTAATGGAATGTTCCAGAACTGGAAGGGGTTGGATGATGTAGACGGACAGCGTGTCAAGAAGATGATTTACTTCGATGTGCGCAGCATTCGTATTGCTGACGATGGACTCAAGCAGCAACTTATCGAAAAGGGACTTGCTAAGGCAGACGACCTAAAGGGTGAGGTTGTGACGACTGCTCTCTTCCGTCGTTATATGGAGCATTACCTTGCCAAGCGTGAGGATGTTAATGCGAAGATGTCTCTCGTCGTACGTCAGTTGGAGGCAACACAGGCAGGTGTTCCTATGGAACTTTACTTCTTCCTGCGTCAGAAAGACTGGATTCCTTACGAGCATGCCATGGCAGACATCCTCGAACATGTCTACGCCTATGCCAACGAGTTCGGCTTGAAGGTCTATGCACAAGCCCCTGTGCAGTAAAGAGACGGTAGAGGAGTTTCGTTTAAACCCTCAACACAATATGTGCGGAGCATCAACACGACATGTGCGAAGGCTCCGCACATATCGTGTGAAGGCTTAGCTCCATTCTTTAAGTTGCTTGGCTAATCCCCAAAGAAGTTTGAATCAAAGTGAAAGAATTGGAAAATAATTTGTACATTTGTAGTCGCCTTGTACTGCAGAGGACAGGCGTTACCTAACAATTGTAGCTTGATAAGACAATATCGTATCATTAAAACTATACTGACCTGTTGTTAATCTTGAAAAGATGAGTTAAAGATTTTTTCCCATCTCGTCAAGAAGTTCATCCTTTTCTTTGTCTATTTTTTCCCATTCATGACGCTCACGTTCATGGTCTTCGCACTTTTTTTGCATTATCTTTTCATCGCGTTTGGCCTGTTCAACAGTACCTTGCTTTCGACCATCAGTTTTACCCATTTGATAGATATGACTTGTTCCAGGCATATCTTCGTTAATCGTTTCTTTCACAGACTCGCTTAAGCACTCTCTAAAAGATTTGCCAGATTCTTTCTTTTTTTGTAGAGCATCAAGGATGTGACCTTCAATCATGCCACCTGCACCTCCGAGCAATCCTTTCTTTATCAAACGCTTGAATCCCATAATTATAATTTATTTTCTGTTTCATTTAACAAATCTTCATAAGCTTGTTCCTTTTCTTTCCATTGCTTACGATCATTCTCATGCTGTTGATGTATATCCTTGAATTTATTTTCATCACGGGCTGCTTGTTCTGACGTGCCTTCTTTTTTCCCTTTTATATGACCAACGGCTTCCCCTACGGCATAGGCTGCACCACCAGTCACAACCACACCACCTCCAAACATATATTTAGTACCATGTTTGGTAAAGTGTTCTACAATTGTCTTTCTCAAAGCATTTGTCCCCTTGACAACCGCTTTACCTGTGACATCTAAAACAGGAGCTAAAAGTTTGTCTATCATATATTGAATATGTTATTTTTTGATTCAACGATTCTGTTCCATTCATTAAATATAAATTCTTCCTTGATTTTCAGAATGTATTTGGTATCTGTAATCAGTCTATATATGGTCACCAAAAAGCCACCTAAGTCAAAATTCTTGATGGCATTTTTATCACCTATATAAGCCCTAATAGCAGTTTGAACAACATCGGAAGTTGTTGCAATAATATTAGAGTATAGAATAATCTTTCGAGTTCTCACATTATAGAGTTCCTTATCAAAATCTGTATTCGGATTGTAAAAAAACTTGTGTATAGCTCCGATAATCATATTAATCACTATCGACTGAGAAGCTGATTTTAGTGTTCTACTCAGAATTTGTGTGTCATATAGATAATCAAGATAGTCATACCCATCTTTGTAAATATCGTATGCCTTGTCAGAGTCAATCAGGCTTAGGAAAGGAATGGGTAATCCTAATTTTGTGTATTTATCGGAGGTGAGGTGAAGACCTTGCGCAAACAATGCAGCATAGAGTCTGTGCTTATCTTCCCCTATGCTCTCAAAACTATTCTTGAATATGTTCCAAGTAGGAATTTGTTCTTTCCAACAGAAACTAGATCCCATGTCAACATTGTAACTTTCGACATAAGGAATGCGGAATTTCTTTTCGCCAATTTCATATTCAGGGCAAATTGTTATAGTGTCGCTAATTATGTTAGCAACACCAAATACCCATCCTAAGATTGGATCATGCCCCAATGTTTTAACACGATGTTGACTACCATGCATGTTTCGGTCATGAAAACCCTCATTAGAATATCTGGTTGCATCATAAGGAACTTTAATTGTGAATGCGATCTCTTGCCATGAACGATAACCTTTTTCACTCTTCTTAGACTCCCACCTTGTATGTTTCTTCTTATAATCCTCAATTTCTTTCCTTTCTATGTCCTTGATGCTTTTGTTATTATGATCAAGACGATTTTCATCAAGATATTTTTCTTGGAATTTTGGAAGACAATATATGCGGACAAGCTGTAAAGCGGTAGCTAGCATTAGAATAGAAATATCAGTTTTGGATAATGATGTTCTTTCTTCAAATGTCATATCAAGTTTCTCTAATATGGACTCAGCATTATGTAGAACATTGATGACACGTTTTTCCTCTGTGCGATGCTCTTCGATATCACCCCACAATTTATCAGACTTCGCTTTTATCGCTGCTCGTCTTCGCCTAAATTCTTCTTTATCCATAACTCTTAGTAACTGAAATGGTTTTGTTTCTTGTTAAAACTTATATCAATAATTCACATAGGAAGGTGCCCAGTTGTCATTGTGTCACCGTGTATTTAATTCTTGACTGACCCAAAGTAAATCAGCCATTGTACGTTATCAAATAAAAAAATGTACAGCTGCAAATATAGTTATTTACTCTGATATTTCATTGTTTTATTATTAAAAATTCTTTTGTTGATTGAATTTTGCTTTATTATTTCTCTTATCTTTTTTGTTTTCTCCTCCTTTCCCAAAATATATGTCTCTGGGTGTAAGATTATCCAACGATTCATGAAATCTTCTCACATTACAATAGTCTACCTATTGCTCAATAGCCTTTCCCAATTCAGAGGGACAAAAAATAATGATTCTGGTTAGTCACATTTCTCATCAATCTGTGATGTCATTCTATCTTTCTTTGTTTCTGCGGATACAAGGACTTGCCATGGTTATGTTTGATATTATATTCCTTACAGAGATACTGTTTGAGAGAAAAAGCACTATAGCATGGTCTATTATCTGATAACAGACAAGGAGGAGTGTAATTCCAGACTTTTAATCGCTTTATCTATTGTTTCAGATACATTAACAGAAATCATACTCGAACATAATTCGTAATGGATGTACTTACTGTAGTCATCAATTATCGTAGAGAGATAATAGTAGCTTTAATCCTTGACCCAAGTTTAACAGGCAGAATTATTTTTCATAAATTTTCGGGATGTTCTGCGTAGTATCAATTAGGTGAAAGTGGGTGTTAAATTTGGGTTAAGTTTATGAGTTTTCAAGCTGTTTGAGATGTTGGCAATCCTTTGTTTGTCCTGGTGCCTTTTTATTCTGCGAATTGGGAGGATTATTTTCTGATCAACTGGTCAGGACGCTACTTTTCATTATAGTAATACTGATGGTAGTTTCTCCAATAGGCATCTTCAAGTATGAGAAAAGGGTTTGGTTACGCCGTATAGTTGAAGATAAAACACGGTTTGTGTAGGGATAGAACGATAGGGGCTGCGGCTAACAGGTTGGGGATTGAAATGGCATGATATAGTTCTTTTTGCAAGAAAAGAGTTGTATTCTACAAAATAAAACACTATATTTGCAAGAATCTTTTGTGTTAACTAATCTTATAAATAGATATACGTATGAAATATTGGAAACCTATTAACAGTCTGGCTATATGCTGTCTGTCAGTGCTAATGTTGTCATGTACGACGGAGAACGCTGTTGTTGGGAATGTTGGTATAAGTGATGTGAAGTCGTCAGGTTGCAAAGCCTCAGCCTCTCTGATGGAGTCTCGGCCTGATTACTATAATCATTTCATAGGGCAGCGGTCTGTGTTGCACCTCTTGCTCGGTAAAGAGAATACCGTCACGGCACGTTTTGCAGACGTCATGGATAACTGTACAATCGACCTGTTCCATGTTGCAGCAAGCAGCAGTGAGGGTAAGATTGTTCTCATCCTATATCCCGATAAGGACATGATGACAAACTGCATCTGTCGCTATGATGTTGATTTCAAGATAAATAATATCCCTTCAGGCAACTACCAGTTGGAGGTTTATCACACTACCGCCGATAAACAGATTAACAAAGATAACCAGATTTTTAGCGGAACAATCAGTTTAGAGAAAGGAAAAGAGGTTATACTGACAATGAGCCGTTAAGGGATAAGTGTGGAGAGTAGGGTTGTGGTGGCTTGGTTATACAAGTGCCTCTACCTTACTTTCTACAGCTTTATCGTTGAATGGTTAGCTGTGATGTCAGCTTGAAGTTGCTTTTAAGCTACTGGTTCAATTGTTCTTTGAGGATAAGAAAATTCCTAAAAAATATTTTCTTGTCATATCTGTCATACAAAATTAGTGTTTAACTTGTTGGTTGATAGCGTATTTACGTGAAATGTTAAATGTGACAGCAACTAAAAACAAAACTATTTTCGTATAATAGGTGTTTTTCTTACTAACGTAAGTAGATTTCATTGCTACCTATTTTGAGGAAACCTATAAAGTAAAAGACAAAAGAATAAAACGGTAAAAGAGTATTTTGCTGTTTTATTCTTTTGTCTTTTTGTTTTCCAGTCTTAATTCGCAGTAAGAAACACATTGGACACAGGTAATCATAATTATGAATTAAAAAGGTTCTCTCACAGAGTTCACAGAGTTACACTGAGGTTTAGACAGCACTTAAGTCCACAGAGTGACCATGCGGTCTGGGGAGTTCACAGAGTTTTTGCAAGTGAACAAGTTTACAAGCTTACAAGTTCATAAGTAAACGAGTTTGTAGGTTTACAAGTGAACAAGTTACTTGTAGTAATAAACACAGCCTATAGTAGTAATCATAATTATGCATTGTGAATTATGAATTATGAATTCTGGATGAATTAAGCTTGGACTATTGCAACTGCATTATTCCGTCTTTGTTCACACTCGTCACGCCCTTTACTTTCTTGAAATCAGCGATAGCCTTATCAACGTCGTGTTTCTCGTCAACCTTGACAGCTACACCACTGAACTCCTTGTATTTGTAGAGTAGGGTACAGCCCTGCTTCTTGATGGCTTTCAGCAGTGGTTTGTTGCCAGTCTTCTTATCAAAAAAGATAATCAGCGTGTGGCTGACAGGAGTCTTCTCTCTTTCACGTTTTGCCTTTTCCAGACCTTCTCCGCCATCGTCTCCATTCATTATCTGCTCCTTGATTGGGCATTGTGCAGATGCTGTTGTTGACTGGATGAACAATAAGCCCATCAGCAACATACTTGCTTTAAAATATTTCTTCATCTTATTCTCTCCTTTTAATATGAATGACAAAGATAGTTATAAATAAGCAGATAACTACTAATATTTATAATTATTTCAGTTTTTTTCTTCTCCTTATTTATTGTACTACTTTTTGCAGTGTTTTTAAGGGTCTTCGGCAATTTGTAGTGATACCGTTTGAGATTAGAAGTTTGAAGATAGGTCACACAGAGCAAAGGAGAATACAGAGGTTTTATATAGTTGCAATCGTTAGACACAGAGGCACCGTTGGTGCGTGGAGGAACATAGGTTGAAGATAGTTCTTTATCAGCTTTGTTAGAGCCTGTTTTGCAATGAAAAAAGCAACCAAGCGTTGTGCTCGGTTGCTTTTGTATGGTGTTAACCTTAACAAAAAGGATTATGCTTCAGCATTCTCTTCTTCCACAGCCTTGAACTGCTCAAGGTCTTCTGGGTTGAAGGCTTTGATATAAGCAGTGTGACCGATAACTTCTTCCTCTGCCATGCGAACAAAGACATGGGCAGACTTCTTGAAGAGTTCTGGTGCCTTAGAAGCATCCTCGATAAGGAGGAGAGAACCGATGATGTCGGCTGTCATGTTGTAAAGACGGCGTGCAAGGAAGTCGTGAACATCCTGGTTTTCGCTTGCGTTCACCTTCTCAACAGCCTCTTCGTAGAGCTGAACAAGTTTGGCAACACGGTCGCGCAGACCCTTCATGCAGTCGCAAGAGAGTTCGCCCTCAAGCATCTCCTTCATGATAGAAAGGTAAGTGCCGTTAGTGATGTAGCGTACGGCAGCAACAACCTGCAACTGTGTTGTACCCTCGTAGATAGAGAAGATACGTGCATCACGATACAGACGCTGACACTTGTATTCCATGATGAAACCAGAACCACCATGGATAGAGATAGAGTCGTAGGCTGTCTGGTTGGCATACTCAGAGTTGATACCCTTTGCCAATGGTGTAAAGGCATCAGCAAGGCGGGTATATTTCTTCATCTCCTGACGCTCCTCAGGGGTGAGCTTCTGGTCACGTGCGATATCTTCCAAAGCCTTGTAGATATCGACGTAGCGGGCAGTCTGATATAAGAGAGAACGACCAGCATCGAGTTTTGCCTTCATTCGAGAGAGCATATCGTAGACAGCAGGGAAGTTGACAATCTTCTTGCCGAACTGTGCACGATCCTTAGCGTAAGCCAAGCCCTCGTTGTAAGCCTCCTGCTCAAGACCGACAGACTGTGCTGCGATACCAAGGCGAGCACCATTCATCAATGCCATTACGTACTTGATAAGACCCATTCGGCTGCTACCACAGAGCTCTGCCTTTGCATTCTTGTAAACAAGTTCGCAGGTAGGAGAGCCGTGGATACCGAGTTTATGCTCAATATGGCGTACGTCAACACCGCCATCACGCTTGTCATAGATGAACATTGAAAGCCCACGACCATCACGTGTGCCCTCTTCTGAACGTGCAAGGACGAGGTGGATGTCTGAGTCACCATTGGTGATAAAACGCTTCACACCATTCAATCGCCAGCAGTTCTCCTTCTCATCGAAGGTAGCTTTGAGCATTACACGCTGGAGGTCAGAGCCTGCATCAGGCTCGGTGAGGTCCATTGACATCATCTCTCCTTCGCAGATACGTGGGATAAACTTCTGACGTTGCTCCTCGTCACCAAACTCATAGAGTGTGTCGATACAAGACTGCAACGACCAAATGTTTTGGAAACCAGCATCAGCAGCAGCAATCAACTCAGACATCATAGAGAAGACAACGTTTGGAAGGTTCAGTCCACCATAACGGCGAGGCATAGAAACGCCCCACAAGCCAGCCTGACGAGTCGCCTCAATGTTCTCTAAGGTCTTGCTGGCATAGTGCATACGGTTGTCGATGAGGTGTGGACCTTCGATGTCTACAGCCTCAGAGTTAGGTGCAATAATGTTTGCTGTTATGTCACCAGTGATATCCAAGATGCGCTTGTAGTTTTCGATAGCATCCTCGTAGTTTACTGGTGCGTCAGCATGTGTAGAAGCATCAGCGTAGTTACGCTCTTTCAGTTCTACGATGCGTTTCATCAATGGATGCTCCAAGTGAAACGCTATTTCTGGGTGGTCAGTATAATAATTTGCCATGATAAAAAAATGTAAGAGTGGCCCTCCCTTTGCCCCTCCCCGAAGGGAGGGGAGTAGAATGTACTGATTCTTACGGTTAGGGGTACTCTTTTTTTATTCGTTGTTTATAAATTCGGTTATTTGTTCTATCACATTGTCTATGTCCGTGTATATTTCTTCGTTGGTGAATCTAAGAACATTAAAGCCCATTTCATTGAGGTATTCTGTTCTTGTTTCATCGTCTACCTCTTGTAGCGGTTGCTTATGGTAAGCTCCGTCTACTTCTATGACTAAGTTCTGTGAAAGGCATACAAAGTCTACAATAAAGTCACCTATAGGATGCTGTCTTCTGAAATGACAGTCGCCTCTCATTCCTTTCAGTTCGTTCCAAAGAATCTCTTCTGCTAATGTCATCTCTTTCCGATTCTCCTTGGTGAATTCCTTTAGGATATGGTATCTGTCAGGTGAAGCTGTTTTGTAAGTGCACTTCTTTCTATTTTCTTTAGTCATAGGTCGGTAGTTAGTCAATGATTATACACGCTATGCCTCTTGTGATAATAAGTATTTAGCGACAGTAGTCCTCTTATTCCCTTTTCGCATTTTACTCCCCTCCCTTCGGGGGAGGGGCAAGGGGAGGGGCCAGTTAGTTGTTCTGTCAGCTGGCTTTTTACTTACTATTCTGCTTATAATACTTTATCAACTTCGGAACAACCTCTTCAACGGTGCCATTGATGATATAGTCAGCGATGGCATTGATAGGAGCGTCTGGGTCGTTGTTGATAGAGATGACGATACCACTGTCCTGCATACCAGCAATGTGCTGAATCTGTCCAGAGATACCACAAGCGATGTAAACCTTCGGATGGACGGTGACACCGGTCTGACCAATCTGACGATCGTGATCTACCCAACCTGCATCAACAGCGGCACGGCTGGCACCAACCTCACCATGAAGTTCCTTAGCCAACTTAAATAGCAAGTCGAAACCTTCTTTAGATCCTACACCATAGCCACCACAGATAACGATTGAAGCCTCCTTGAGGTTGTTCTGTGCTGGCTCAACATGACGGTCGATGACCTTTACGACATAGTCAACCTCTGGGACATACTTCGCTACATCTGGGTAGACAACCTCATTCTTTGCTTCGCCTTCGTAGATAGCTTTCTGCATAACGCCAGAGCGTACGGTAGCCATCTGTGGACGGTGGTCAGGGTTGACGATGGTTGCCACGATGTTACCACCGAAGGCAGGACGAATCTGATAGAGCAGGTTCTCATAACGCTTACCTGCTTTCTTATCTTCGTAGTCGCCAATCTCAAGTTGAGTACAATCGGCGGTAAGACCACTTGTCAGGGATGATGACACACGTGGACCGAGGTCACGACCGATAACGGTAGCACCCATCAAACAGATCTGTGGCTTCTCCTCAGTGAAGAGGTTTACAAGAATGTCAGTGTGTGGTGCTGATGTGTAAGGAAAGAGTCCCTCACCATCAAAGACAAAGAGTTTGTCTACACCGTATGGCAGGATTTGGTCTTCTACCTTTCCTTTGATGCCACTACCAGCAGCGATGGCATGGAGTTCCACACCTAACTCATTTGCGAGCTTGCGACCCTTGGTCAACAGCTCCTGTGAAACCTCCTGTACGGTGGTTTCCTCTATTTCGCAATATACAAATACGTTGTTCATAAATAAAAATCTTCGACCAAGCACTAATCCAACTAACTGCCCCCAACTGGCCTCAACTGGCCTCAACTGGCCCCTCCTTACCCCTCCCCCAAAGGGAGGGGAGTGAAATGTATCACTTGCTGTAGTACAGCGACCTTATTAAAAAAATAATAAAGCTGCTTTCCCTTTATAATTTGTCTGTAGCCAATGTATAAAGCGTCAGGACATTCTACGCCCCTCCCTTTGGGGGAGGGGATGGGGGAGGGGCCAGTCGGTTGACTTGTTAGTCGGTTGGTTAGTTGTTCTGTCGTTTTTTAACCAATAATCTTCTCTCCTAACAGTTCTTTGATGAGTCCTTCTACATCCCCATCTGAGCCAGTGAGGGTCTTACTCTCCTTAGCTTGGAAGACGATGTTCTGAACAGACTTCACCTTTGTTGGTGAACCACTCAAACCACACTGCTCCTCATCACCGTTGACATCGGCAACTGACCACTGGTTCAGTGTGAGGTAAGGACGCTCCTCGTAGAGATGTGTCCAAGGCTCATCACCTTTGCGTTCCATAGGACAAGTAGCATACTTGTACTTCATCACGAGTTTGGCATTGCAAGGACGTGCAGGAGCAGCAGTACCATTCACTGTGATGAGTACTGGCAATGGAGCAACAACAGTCTCTACACCACCATCAATATGGCGACGGATAGTAGCTTTGCCATCCTCAATCTTCAGGATTTCTTCTGCGTAAGTAACTTGGTTGAGTCCTAACTTCTGTGCAACCTGTGGTCCTACCTGTGCGGTATCACCATCGATAGCCTGACGTCCACCGATAATAATGTCTACATCACCGATTTTCTGTACAGCTGTCGCTAAAGCATAAGAAGTAGCGAGTGTGTCAGCACCAGCAAACTTACGATCGGTAAGCAACCAGCCTGTATCAGCACCACGATAGAGTCCCTGTCGGATGATTTCTCCGGCACGTGGAGGACCCATGGTTAAGATTCCTACAGTAGAGCCTGGGTTCTGTTCCTTCAGTCTCAGAGCCTGCTCCAAAGCGTTTAGGTCTTCAGGGTTGAAGATGGCAGGCAGTGCGGCACGGTTTACCGTTCCTTCGGCTGTCATGGCATCTTTTTCCCACATTTCTTGTGTCAGGTACCTGCTTAGCAAGTACTACAATTTTTCAAACTCATAAATATAATAATGTGTTATTTAATATTCAATTGCTTTGGTTGAGGGCAAAAAGTACAGTTTTTTTGCAACATAAACAAAAAAAGTTGCACAAAAACCGCTTAACTGTGTTTATGTTTGTTAGGAGCTATCCTATGAGCTGTTTTGTTGGAGTTAGAGGAGGTGTTGTAGTTTAAGAGAGTTGTACCCTCATTTGTTTTTACGGAAGTAAAGCTCTAATAACCGATTTGAACTTAAGTGTATAGCATAGAAATGATGCGGAGGTTGATGGATGATAATATTTCCTTTACTATTTAAAAAACCCTTAATTTTAATGGAAAAAGCTCTGTCAGAATCCTCTTTTTATAGCCTTTTTCAATCTTGTTATATTCGTACTATATAGAATTATTTACGTGAACAGAAAGAATTATTTTCATGAAAAGAAATATTTTTTTGTTCATGAAGATAAATATTTTTCATGAAAAATAATTCCATGAAGTTGTATGTATCATGATGAAGAAGGGCGTGTATAGTTATGATACAATATGTTTATAAGTACATTATTTACCTAAAAATAAGAAGATAATATTGTGTGTACTTTTTCTTTTTTTCATACCTTTGCGTGGTGAGTTCTAACCCTTTTGAAGTTTTGATACTTGCAGTTCCTTGAAGATAAAAGAATTTTGCAGATAAATAAACTTAATATAGCAAATGAATAAACGTACTATCGTTAGCATTGTCTTTTTATGTCTTTCTGTGACTTCATTTGCGCAGAAAGGCTTTTGTGATATGGGATAAAGTAAATAATATCCCTGTGAGTAGAGCAAGTGTATATACCACCTACATGGGGAAAGTGAGGAGTACGTTTAGCGACCAACAGGGGAGAGTTGTTGTGGATTTTGCTTTTGATAATCTGATGATTTCTCATATAAACTATCAGAAAGAAAGCGTGAAAGTATTGTCTGATACACTGTTTATGGAGCAAAGTATGCAGTTGCTTTCGGAAGTTGTCGTGAGTCCTGCGGGCGAGCCAGCATGGATTAAACCCATGTTGATGAAATTTGTAAAGACGAAAGCAAAGAAGTATAGAAGTAATGGAGTTCTAAGATATGAGTATCAGACACAGAATGTAGGCGATACGGTGTTATATCGCTTTGTAAGTAATGGACTGGTAAGAAAGAAGGAACTCTTTGAAATCTCTCCCTTGGAGAATATTATCACCTTTAAGGATAAGTCAGCTGGTTGTGACTATAGTAACCTTAAAAAAATACGCTTTACCATGACTTTGTTTCTGATATGGATGAGAAGTTTGTGAAGGAACATCGGTTCTATGTGGATAATGAGTCTGAAAGCTTGGGTGTCAATGTGGTAAGACTCCTATTCAAGTCGAAAAAAGATTGGAAAGATTCGGGTTATTTATGTATAGATACCCTACAAAATGTCATCCTCAGAGCAAAACGTTCTACGGGGTTGGCTTATAATGTGCAGCACCGTACTAATGCACTTGTGCGCTCAACAATCAATGCTATATACGGACATCAATATAAGGACTGGCAGATTGATGTTGAGGCAGAGTATCGCTCATTGGATAACTCCTTTTTATCTAAGTAGTTGTCGCTATTCTAATTATATTCAAGAAGAGTTTGACGGAAAGAAGAAAAAAAGGAGTTGAAGTTTATAATGTTACCTCTATTTATGAGGCACAACCTTGTCAGAAAAATAAGATGAGTGAAGGAACAGAATTTCTTTTATTGCCTCAACCTTTTGCAATGAAGATTATTATGAGCAAAAAAGAAAGAAGACAAGAGGAATTGCTGCAGGATGTGAAGAAAGAATATAACGTTTATTGAATCCAGTGTGAGAATTTTATCAAATCTTGGTATAGATGTCGACTGTTTATGTCAAGGCTTTCTTGTAGGAGGTATCTATCTTTTTCTTGTTCTAACTTTGCTATCTCATTGGTTTGTGTTATCTTTGTAGCATAATGATAGATAGACCGACTGTAGATAGGATTATGAATGCGTCGAATATCGTTGAGGTAGTCAGCGATTTCGTTTCTTTACGCAAGACGGGAACAAGCTATAAAGGTTTGTGCCCTTTTCATGATGACCGTACACCATCGTTCTCCGTTAGTCCTGTGAAAGGTGTTTACAAATGCTTTTCGTGTGGTGCGGCGGGTAATGCTGTGAAGTTTATCATGGAGCATGAGCAGATGACTTATCCTGAAGCCTTGAAGTGGCTTGCGAATAAGTATCATATTGAGGTGCATGAACGAGAACTGACGAATGAGGAAAAGCAGCAGGAGAATGAACGAGAATCAATGTTCTTGGTCAATGAAAGAGCTGCAAAATATTTTGAGAGCTTTCTTCATGAGTATGAAGAAGGTATTGCTATTGGTATGCAATATTTCCGCAGTCGTGGTTTTAGAGATGATATTATTCGGAAGTTCCAGTTGGGTTTCTGTCCATCGAGTCGTCCAGCATTTTCTGATACAGCCTTACTTGAAGGGTATAATAAAGAGTATCTGTTGAAGACTGGACTTTGCTATGAACGTGATAATGGTGATTTGGTTGACCGTTTTTATGGTCGAGTGATGTTCCCGTGGCTCAGTGTGAGCGGTAAGGTGATTGCCTTTGGTGGTCGTTTGTTGGATGAAAGGACGAAAGGGGTAAGCCAGAAGTATGTCAACTCGCCTGATAGTGTTATCTATCATAAGGAGCGAGAACTCTATGGTATTTTTCAAGCAAAGAAAGCAATTACCAAGCACGACCTTGTCTATATGGTGGAGGGATATACGGACGTTGTCTCTATGCACCAGTGTGGTATTGAGAATGTCGTAGCTAATAGTGGTACGGCGTTGTCTGTACATCAGATTCGACTCTTGCGTCGCTTTACTTCCAATATCGTTTTGCTCTATGATGGTGACGAAGCTGGTCAGCATGCCGCCCTTCGCGGTACGGATATGCTATTGGCAGAGGGGATGAATGTGAAGGTGCTGTTACTTCCTGACGGTAAAGATCCAGATGAGTTCGCACGTAGTTACAGTGCAGAAGATTCAGAAAATATATTGAAGATAATCAGACAGACTTTATTGTCTTTAAGATTAATGTTCTCTTGAATGGCATTACAGACCCTGTCAAGCGTTCAGAAGCTGTTAGCTCGATAGTTCAAAGTATTTCTGTAATAAAAGACCCAGTACTACGTGATACTTATCTCAGAGAGTGTTCAAATCGTACCAATATGAAGGAACTCACTTTGATGTATCAGATGAACCGTAATATTTATAGCAGTCGGGAACAGTTGAACAGAGAGAGACAACGAATCTCAGATGCACAAGGAGAGCAAAAAGAGGAGGGGCTTGAAGACGTTCATCAAGAACTAACAGTGGAAGATATGCTCGTTCAGGCTGTTATCAAGGATGGCGAGAGGGTTATCTTCCGTGATGTGAAAGATGAGAATAGCGGACAGACATATAATCTGACCGTAGCACAATATATAGCTTACGACCTTAGTAGCGATAATCTTGGTTTCTCAAATGAACTTTATACTAAGATACTGCAGGAGGCTGTAGAGCATTGTGGTGAAGAAGGGTTCAAGGCTGAAGAGTATTTCACACAGCATGCAGATATTAATATCGCATCTGTAGCAGTAAGATTGAGCGTAGACCGTTTCCAACTCTCAGAGAGTCTGCAAGTGAAAGAAACGGAACAAACATTGCGTGATCGTGTTATACATCTTGTTGCTGACTTCCGTTTGGAATATCTTTCTTCCTATTTGAAGGAATTGGAGGCACGACTTTCGCAAGAGAAAGATTCAGAAAAGATGAAAGAGATTATGGGAGAAATTATGAGGAAACGTAATCTTCGTAATGAATTGGCAAAGAAACTGGTACTAATATTCTGGTATGATGAATATGATAAGAAACTTATTCAAACCATCACTTCGTCTCTCAGACCTTGATTTAAGTGAGAATAGAAGGATAGTCTCAAAGGCACTGAAGGCACTCAACTGTACTGGGGAATGGAGAAAAGAAGGCGATGCAGCACTTGTTCGTTATACATTTCAGAGTGGACATTTTGGTATTCGTATTATCGGTAATTGTCCACAGGTGGAATTGTCATACCTTTTCTTTGCTGAGGCTGAGATGAAAGATATAAATATTGTGCGCCATGTGTGCAATCACTTTAATCTTAATTCTACCGGTCCACGGTTTAGCTATAGTATCAATGAGGAAACAAATATCATTGATATGCATATCCTAACACCGCTTCTGTTAGATGACGATCGCGCAAAAGATATTCTTTTCTTCGGCTATGGTCGATATGTTTTTTTATGGCAGAATTCTTTTATTAGAAGTCTGACAGATGTGAAGAAGGAAGCAAAAAGTTCGGCTACGAGTGATTTGGAATGGTCTGAGAAGGAAGTTGCACGTGATTTCTTTCTCCTTCGAGAACAGGAATTAAGACATCAGAAGAAAGGTGCAGAGTGGCGTCAGAATGATAAGGAAGCTGCAACTTTGAAGCAGTGGATGGATAAGGTTTTTGGTTTGGTGGATGTTGTCTTCTCTGAGTTGACGGTGGTGACAGATACCGTAACAGTTATCAACGACCGTGAATCTATAGCATCCTATAATCTGTCCGACATTCTGATAGTAGATGGTGCGTTTGTTAGACAGAAGGCAATGCTCGACCTTGTATTTTTTCTCCCAGCTCATCCGACAACTCGTCGTCGTATGACTTTTAGTATTCAGCAGGCTGATGGTTGTGAAGATGTGCTTTACTATCAGGTAGTTGCTACATTGTTACCATTGCCATCAGGGACTGGTAGACCCCTTCATTCGAAGGAAGTACAGGTGCAGTCGCACTCTGTCTTGTTGGCATACGACCTTCGCTCAACAAAGCAGTTGCAGGATGAGTTCGTTTATATGTGGAAGGAGGCTAAGAGTAAGGTAGCTAATGGTGAGGAGAACCAACTAACCGAAGAGCAACGATTGATTGCCAATGTAGAGAGTGTGGATGCTGCTCGCTTTGTTTATCGTAGTCGGACTCTTCATCGTCAGAAGCGTTACTATGAAGCGATTTCTTGTTTGGAGAACGCTTACCGCCTTTTGAATTCTAATATAGATAAAAAGAGTCTGGAAGAACGGAACCTCTTTTTAGAGGTCTGCTATATGTTAGGCTTCTGCTATAACGAGTTGCAACAGTATGATAGGGCTTATTACTACCTTACGTTTGTAACAGGAGTTAATCGCACTCTTTATGCTGAGGAGTATGTTAACTGTATGATTTATTTGGGTGATTATCGTTCGCTGATGACCATAGACGGAATCTTGGAAGATTTACATAATTCTATTGTTGAAGATGAAGAAGGCGAAGTCGAACAATCGGTGCACCCTTTTCTACAATTCCTTTACCGACGAAAGGCTTATGTCTTGGTAGAGTTGCATAGGTTTGATGAAGCGGAAGAAATGCTTCGTCAGATGATAGATGACCCTGAGTCAGGTGATTTTGCATTAGACGAGTTGGCGTATATTCAGCAGTTACGAGAGAAGGATAAGACTGGGGGAATAGACGAATCGAATAGTTAATGGAAAGGAGAATATAGATGATTTATGTTCATTGGGCATTCTTAGCAGTCTACGTTGTTGTCATCATTATGGTGATGGTACGCGTATTGATGGATAACCGACAGCCAGCCAAGACAATGGCTTGGATGTTGGTGCTAACGTTTATCCCAATGTTAGGTATTATTCTTTACTTCTTCTTTGGTCAGACTACACGTAAAGAACGTAAGATATGGCAGTATAGTATGGACCAGCTGACCAAGCATTCCATGTTGGAGTTTGTAGAACAGAAGCGTCTTCATCTGCCTAATGAGTATCGAGAACTCATCAACCTCTTTATGAATCAGAACTGGGTCTTGCCATTTAAGAATAACGAAACAGAGATTTATACTTCTGGATACGAGTTCTTTTCCTTCTTTGTTAATGGAGATTGGTAAGGCTGAACACCATATTCATTTAGATACTTTTATTATTGCCAGTGACCCCTTGGGACAGATTGTTGCTGATGCTTTGATTGATAAAGCACGACAAGGAGTTGAGGTACGTGTCATCTATGATGATGTAGGTTCTTGGAAAACAAAGAATCGTTTCTTTGACCGTATGCGTGCTGAAGGAATAAAAGTATATGCCTTTATGTCTGTACGCTTCCCAATCTTTACCAGTAAGGTGAACTATCGTAATCATCGTAAGATATGTGTCATTGATGGTGAGGTGGGCTTTATCGGTGGTATGAATATTGCCAATCGTTATGTGAAAGGGATAAAGAAATTGGCTTGGCGTGATACGCATGTTAAGATAACTGGTGCAGCGGTATATGGTTTGCAACGTGCCTTTTTGGTAGATTGGTTCTTTGTGAGTCGTGAACTAATAACCAACCATGTTTATTATCCTGTCAGTAAGGTTGCTGAGAATAATAGTCTTATTCAGATTGTCACCAGTAGTCCAACAAGTTTATGGCCAGAGATTGAGCAAGGTTACGTAAGGGTACTTACCAGTGCGAAGCAATATGTCTATATGGAAACACCTTACTTCCTGCCTACCGACCCAATCCTCTTTGCTATGCGTACTGCAGCATTGTCGGGAGTTGATGTAAGACTGATGATTCCTTACGAGACAGACACAAAGATAGTGGAATGGGCTTCACGCACTTATGTTTTAGCAACGGTGAAGGCTGGAGTAAAAGTTTATTTATATAAGGCTGGTTTTAATCATTCGAAACTTCTTGTTGCCGATGATAGCATAGCAACGATTGGTTCTACTAATGTTGACTTCCGTAGCTTTGAGAATGACTTTGAAGCAAATGCTTTCTTCTATGATAAGAAAATAGCATTAGAAGTAAAGGATATCTTCTTAAAAGATCAAGAAGAGTGTGTTGCTTTGGAAGATGTGCGAAACCTTACACATCGTTCATTCCTACAGCGGTTGTGGGAATCAATGGTTAGGCTCTTGAGTCCACTGTTGTAAAGGTAGGAAGCTAAGAAAGCTTAACCTAAATCAGACAATATTGTTAACTTTCCGATATAACTCTTTTATAGACAGTTTTACGGATAAAGCTGTGTTTATCTAAACAAAGTGAAGTTCACACTACCATAGCTTCTGTGTTCAATGAAGTGCGGGTGAGCGGAGAAATCATTGTTCTTACTATGTTCAAAGACAAGTAGTCCATCTTCCTTCAATAAGTCATATTGGAAGATGAGGTCTGGAATAGTCTCCAACTCTGGCAATGCGTATGGAGGGTCAGCAAAGATCAGATCAAATTTCTGATGACAACTTTTTAAGAAACGGAACACATCTCCTTTTATCAATATATGCTCGTCTGTGCCAAGTTTCTCCATACATTGACTGATAAAGCGGGCATGGTCACGGTCTTTCTCTACACTTATTACCTGTTGGCAACCACGTGATAAGAGTTCTAAGGATATACTACCCGTACCAGCAAAGAGGTCGAGTGCCGTTGTTTCCTCCCAATCCACGTAAGCATTGATAATATTAAAGATATTCTCTTTAGCAAAGTCTGTTGTAGGACGTGCCTTGAAGGTACGTGGAACATTAAAATGTCTGCCTTTATATTTTCCTGTTATAATTCGCATAGTTTCTATTTTTAGGAGATGAAGGAGATGAAGGAGTGAAATGGAGTTAAGACATTAGTCTCTATGGGAGATGTGTGAACTTAATTCACTCTACATTTTAATTCCAATCTTCTTCTTTTATTCCAGATAGATAGTTTTCATGTCGTAGGGAATGTCTGTTCGTTTAGCCAATTGGCTATTGTTGAAGTAAACTTCCTGATTGATAACCCTACAGAACTTCAAATGTTGTTTTACTTTGTCAATGAGCCAATCTTGATAAGGAATGTCACCAACAATATATAACTCATCTTTCTCTACATCCATTCCTGTTAGCTTCCATATATAAAGGAGATAATACAAAGCATCATGCTCATTAGTTGCTTCGTATGAATTGCTGAAACGGAATCTGTTTTGTTGGAAACTGAAAACCTCCATACGCTTCTCATGGAAATAAGCATAGAGTTTTCTGCGTGGACCAGCGTAAGAACGGCGATAGAGATGCGTCCATACCGACTGCATAAGTGGTTGTATACGAATGTCCTTGAAATGGTCATCGATAACGAGCTTGAGGTCTTTGTTAATTGCAAAGACAGCAATCGCATTCAAATCGGGTAGGATACTCGACAGAATTTCCTCATTACCTTGTCTATGATAAGTGTGATGATAAAGCGTTTCGATATCCTGTGTACCAAAGTCGTCAATAGGCATAAGCATCACAGGGGTATCAATCTCTGCTAACAAACGTTTGTATCCGCTCTGCAGCAATTCAGAAACCTTGAAGGCTTCACGTAGATTGGCAGCAACAGAGATACCCATATTCATCTCGTAGGGTTCATAAACGAGCATACCATTCTCTTGTGGGTCACCCACAGCAAATGCCATGTTGTTCCTGCTAAATCTGATAGTAAGTCGCAGTTTTTTATCGGAGATATTATTGTCTGTTTCTGTCATTACGAACGTTCTATAGCTTTTTATCACCTGCAAACTTACACATTTTTTTCCGATTTCATTGGTTATCTGCTTGATAAATATCATCGAATGGTATTCTTTAAAGTATTAAAAAAGGGAAAATTAGCGTTTGATACTTAAAAAAGCTATAACTTTGCACTCGCTTATTAAATGCTATAACTATTCAAACGAACATGTTTGATGGTGGTGTTTGAATAATAACTTTTTTACATGGCAAGACAGTTCTTTGTTATCTTCGGATGCTTAGCATTGGGAGAATTTATTGTTTGGGCTACAGGAATAAAACTGCCGTCCAGTATCATTGGTATGCTCTTACTAACTCTTTTCCTAAAGTTAGGATGGGTAAAGTTAGCTTGGGTGGAGCGATTATCACAGCTTCTAATAGCAAACCTTGGCTTCTTCTTTGTACCGCCTGGGGTGGCTCTTATTCTCTATCTTGATCTTATTAAGGCTCAATGGTTCCCTATTGTTACTGCAACAGTAGTCAGTACTCTTCTTGTTCTTGTTGTTACAGGACAGATGCATCAGCTTGTCATAAAGTTTGAACGTCGGTTGATGGCTATGGACTTACTTCATCATCGTGCCCATGCGCAGAAGATGAAGAAGGTGCTGGAGGAAACCGAAGAGGTTGAGGCCATGGAAGAGGCTGAAAGAATAGAACTTGACAAAGCGTTACTCGGACAGGATAAGATAACTAAAAAGGAGGAGAAATAATGAATTCGTGGGATGAAACAATCGGTCAGACTATTGACCTTATACAGGATGGTAAAGATATCTTTTCCAATCAGTATGTTATTTTGGCATTGACTTTTGCTGCCTTCTTTTACATCAAACGTCTACAGCAGCGTACTGGTTGGATGTTACTCAATCCTATCTTGATAGCCATCGTTCTTATTATTGTCTATCTCAAGATAACTGGTGTTTCTTTTGCAGTCTATAAGCAAGGTGCCCAATTAATTGACTTCTGGCTTAAACCAGCAGTTGTAGCCTTAGGCGTACCACTTTATTTACAGCTTGATGCCATAAAGCGTCTGTGGTTACCAATCGTTCTGTCACAGTTTGTTGGCTGTTTGGTTGGTATTGTGAGTGTTGTTTTCGTAGCACAGCTTTGTGGCGCACCAGATATTATCGTTCTCTCAATGGCAAGTAAATCAGTAACAACACCTATCGCTATGGAGGTGACACAGAGCCTCGGTGGTATTCCTTCTCTTACTGCTGCCGTGGTGGTTGTTACTGGTATTATTGGTGCTTTGGTAGGCTTTAAGATGTTGTCCTATGGTCATGTAAATAGTCCTATCGCACAAGGTCTCTCTATGGGTGCTGCCTCTCATGCTGTGGGTGCATCAACAGCAATGGCATATAGCAGTAAGTATGGTGCTTTTGCGAGCTTAGGTATTACGCTGAACGGTATCTTCACAGCCCTGCTTACCCCAACGGTTCTCCGCCTAATGGGAATTATATAGGCGGTTTTGTATTTTAGCGTGATAAAGTCTACTAAAGTAAGAAGGATTTTATATACACTATTACACGAATAATTTTAATTTCGTTTTGCTGTCACATTTAACATTTCATGTAATCCTACTGTTACATAATAAGTTAACTACTGAATTAGGGTGACAGTAGTGACAGCAAAATTGTTTTCACTGGGAAATGCTTTTTAAAGGATACACAGTGTTAGAGCATGTAGAGACCATTTAATCGATAGGCGTCTTTTTCAAAGCCAAATGAGTATCAATATGCACTTACTAATTGAATGTGTATCTTCGCTTTTGCCGTAAATTATTATTTTTAGAAGAGTTTGTTTAAGATAGCTCTTGAAATAGCTTCAGTGATATTCGCCACGCCTAATTTGTCAAAGGCGTGACGTTTGTAGGTTTTAATAGAATCTAATGAGCGGCACATTCTGTCTGCTACTTCTGTCATTGTTAGTCCCGCTGCTGATAATCTAAGTACTTCGAGTTCCTCTTCTTTTAGCGAAACTCCTTCACATTCCATCCACCGATGGCTTTCGAAAGAAAATTTCCAATAGTTAGGATTATCCTTTTTGTGGAACTCTACATGCCCAACTGTTTTATGTGAAGATAGAGAAACAATACACATACCTATCCATATCTTGCCATCGTCAGTTAATAGTATAGGAGTAAGCTGGTGGTTGATTAGTCTGCTTCTTGTTCCACTCTTCAGATGAAAATGATATGACATGGAACATTGGTGTTTATCAACATTGTCGAAAGTATCAAAGAACTTAAAACCACTTCTGTTCAACTCAACAAGCATTTTTTGTTCTTCCTCTGGTACATATTTCAAATAAAAACTATATCCCAATCCCTTCACCTCCTTTGCTGTATGACCACAAAGAAACAAAGGGTTATCTGATACATAAAGAAACTCCTGCTTATAATAGTCTATCAAATAAATGCTCTGATAGGTTACACGTGCAAAGGACTCTACTGTATGAATCAATGTGGACAGTACATTAGAATCATAATCTGGTGCATTGCTTACAGTATTCGACGCTATAAAGAATTCTTTTATATCTGTCATATATGTTCAACTTAATAAGGTCCCTCTATTTTATTTTCTACAAAAGTACATTTTTAATGCAGAATATCGCAAGAGAATTACACAAAAGTGTAAAAAACAAAGAGCGAGGAGCAAATTTATACAAAAGTGTGATAGGTGATCTTTGGAAAAGACGTATTTTTGCCATATAAATCAAGAAACAAAAGAAATTATGTGAATATTGTATTTATAAAGCAACATGATCACACTTTGATGTTAAATTTAAGCAAACAACTAAGAATTACACTTTTGCGTAGTGAAAATTAAAAAAAGAATTACATTTGCAACATCGAAAGACAAGAAAAAGTTGTCGCCATATCATGATGTTGACTCCAGAATTATAATATGACAATACATATAATAAATAATATAATGTTTATGAAAAAGAAAAATTCTCACGTTGCTCATGTCTGGCTGCTATGGTATTCTTGCAGCACAAACTACGGGAACGGTCGTAGATGAAAACAAGCAACCATTACCAGCTGCAACTGTTTCGTTATTTCGTGAAAGCGAAAATAAGATGATTAGTGGAGTGGTAACTGATATGAATGGTGGCTTTGAACTGAATACGCATGAAGGAGAGAACTATAGAATAAGGATATCTTTTGTTGGGTATTCTACGCAGGAAATTAAATGCCAAAACATTTCTAAGCACCTTTCGGTGGGTACAATCGTGTTGGAGCCAGAGAGTAAGCAGCTTAATGACGTTACAGTGACTGCCAACAACGTAATACAAAAAGCTGACCGCCAAATAATTATCCCTAATCTGCTTCAGCAAAAAACATCAGGTAATGGTTTAAGTTTGTTGCAGCATCTTCAGCTTTCACGAATCTCTGTAAATACGCTCGACAGTAAGGTGACTACCACTATGGGGGATGCCGTAGAGTTACGTATTAATGGTGTAAAGGCAGAGATACAGGAGGTGAAGGCTCTCTTGCCGGCAGACGTATTGAGAATAGAATATCATGATAATCCTGGTCTAAGATACGGAAATGTAGCTGCCGTAATTGACATTATCTTAAAAGAAAAGAAGAATGGTGGAAGCATCTCTGGAGAGTTTATGAACACTATCAATCCCTAGGTATAGGAGATTATCAGTTATCGGGTAATTATCATGTAGGTAAGTCAAACTTCAAGGCATCTGTAAACTGGAATCGACGTGATGTAAACTGGTTACGTGAAAACATGGAGGCTTTCAATGCAACGACACCCAGTATCAACAACTATGAGATAGGGCAAAAGACAAAGGCACGATATGATAACATCAATCTATCCATAGGATACGATTACATAAATCGCGGAAACATATTGAGTGTTACTTTTCGTGATTTATATAACAATACGCCTCATGCGGTATTTGATAGAAATTCCAAACTTATTCAGAATAGCAACACATTCGATATCATGGACCGCACCAAGTCAAGGAGCAACAATCCATCGTTAGATATTTATTATCAACATGAGTTTACCAAGGATAAGCATCTTTTCTTTGACCTGATAGGAACATATATCAATACTAAAAACGACCGTTTATATCGCCAATCTCAGGGCAATTCTGTACAGGAAATATCTTCCCATGTTGATGGTAATAAATATTCCGCTATAGCTGAGGTTATTTACGAGCAGAAAATCAAGGATTCGCGGTTGTCATTCGGTCTGCGACATCAGCAGATGTACACAAAAAACTGCGTACGATGGAAACACATCCTCAAGCGTAAAGATGAATACAGGTGAGAGTTATGGTTTTGGAGAATGGGCTTCAAAGTTAGGAAAACTGGATTATATGGTAGGTGTAGGTGCTATGAGAACCTATGTTAGCCAAGGAAATGCCAAACAGGTAAAATATATATTTCGCCCAACTATTCAGCTGGGGTACCGTTTCAACAATTATCTGTCAATACGCTACAAAGCCTACATGGGAGGCTACGCACCCTCACTTGCCGAATTAAGCGATGTTGAACAGCACATAGACATTTACCAAATACGCCGTGGAAATCCAAATCTACAAGCGGTCAAATTTTTCTCTAATGAACTGTCAATTAGCGTAGGAACAAAGTATATTAGTGCAGAATGGTTTACCCGTTACAGCTATGACGACAAGCCATATATGGAAGAAACGACCTATTCGAATGGCTTCTATGTTAGGAGCTATGCCAATCAAAGAGGTTTCCATCGTCTGAACTCTCAAATAAACCTAAAAGTACAACCTTGGAAGGATTATATGTCCATCCAATTAACCCCATTTGTCAATCGCTATATCAGCAATGGCAATACTTATACGCATACACATACCAACTGGGGTTTGCGTGCCAACTTAATGGGAATGTACAAGAATTGGTATGTAGGCGCCAATCTTGAGACAAGTTTTCATAGCCTGTGGGGGGAGACACTTAACAAAGATGAGAAATCACATAGTATAGTCTTTGGGTACAATAGAGAAAAATGGGGTGTAGAACTCCAGTTGCAGAACATCTTCAGTTCACGTTATGAAATGTCTGTAGAAAATCTTTCCCATCTTGCTCCTTATAATCAAATGGTATGGTCGAAAAATCTATGTAAGGTTTTTGGCATAGACTTTCATTTCAACCTTAATTTTGGAAAGCATGGATCTGAGGTGAACCAACGTATTCATAACTCTGATACTGATGCAGGTATTGTACCAACAACAAAGTAGCAGATAAATAAAAATCTACACAGATAAAGAGAAAATCGGAAATCTTTCAAAGTGTAAACGTTATATTAGTAAGGCCAGAGATAAATTCTCTCGAACACCA
>BNJV01000984.1_pt1 | contig 29488 bp, 28 predicted proteins | sample 8540591 | NCBI WGS metagenome assembly BNJV01 (sample SAMD00202457, study PRJDB9452) | human saliva metagenome | host: Homo sapiens | reverse complement strand
TAGCTACTTCCAGTATACTATTTTCAACCGCTCAAAAATAAATGAGACTTGAATAGCCCTTGTATTGTAAAAACTTTATTAATTCAACAATATCAGTATTTCCAACACTTCTAAGTTTAAAAAGCTCTTCTTGGCTTTCCCACGGTGAATAGCTATTTTCTTCAACTAATCAGATCAATCTTATATCATGTTTTCCTAATAATCTACAAGTTGTGGAAAAGCTCTCTGCAAACCTTCCTCTTTGACCTTTGTTTATACCAAATAAAATGTCAATCCCAGTGATGGAAAAATCTTCTCCAGTATTCAGTAAAACAAGATCTTCTTTTTCCTCCAGCTTCATTTTTAAAATTTTCTCAGCTACAATATCAAGTTCAGCTTTTGAAATTACGTCCCTTTTTGTTGTATCCACAACCTCAGGTTTTTGGGTAGTTTTGTCATATGAAAGCCAAATGAAGAAATCAATTGCTATAACAAACGCTAAAATTAATAATTTAGATTTATTTCTTTTCATAAATATACTCCTTTTTCATTATACTAAAAGTAATTTTACTACATTATAGTAATTTTTAATAGATTTTTCACTATCTTAGATAATAAAGAAAGAAAATCTAATTTGAGTTATCTCAATACGTGATATAATAATAACATATATTCCAAACATTGGGAGGAAAATGCAAAATAATGGAAGAAGAAGTACAAGTTATGAAACAAAGACTATTCCACAAAAATTGTGGAAAAAGTAGAAAAATTGATGCCTAAAAAGAGGAAGTTATCTATGATTTGCGATAAGATATTGGAATACGACTAGAATGAGATAATAAGTGCCTTGTTTTCATGAGAAATGTGCGTTTATGATATTGCAAATCTCTTGAAAATGACACAGTCTGCTATCTCACTCAACTTCGGGTATTAAAACAGGGGAGGTTTGTAAAACATAGGAAGAAGGTAAAGTTGTTTATTACTCGCTTGAAGACGAGCATATAAAAGCATATTATTAGACAGGAATGACACATATTTTTGAGAAAGATGATACTTTATTTATTTTTATAATTTTATATAAATAATATAAAATATGTTATAATTACATCGAGGTAATAAAATGGCAGAGATTAAAGATAAAAGTAACATTTAAAAAGTCAATAACTCTTGTTGGAAATGAGGTAAAAGCAGGAGATACAGCACCTGACTCACAGTTTTATCACCAGAACTAGGAGTAAAATTAAGCGACTACAAAGGAAAAGTTGTTGTAGTAGCTGTATTTCCATCAGTTGACACAGGGGTATGTGCGTTACAGCTAGCAGAATTTTAATCAAAGCTGCAAGATTTTGGAGATGATGTCCAACTATTAACGATTTCAGCAGATTTACCATTGCACTTGGAAGATACTGTGCGGATAAAGGTATTACCAAATGCTTTAACAACTTCAGATCACGAAGGTGAGACTTTGGAACAAAATATGGTTTTGTAATAAAATTAAGATTATTATCACGAGGAACTGTATTGTTGACAAAAGATGGTGTTATAAGATATGTGGAATATGTATCAAGTTGGAGAACATCCAGATTATGAAAAAGCGTTGGAAGTAATAAAAGAATTAACTAAATAGATTTTTAAAATGGAACAAATATCATCTAAATCATAAATTTATTTAAGGAATTAGGACTAATTAGATTAGAAATAATTCCTATTTTAAATAAGTACTTTAATTATTTGGTAACAAAAGGCTTTTCTCATTTGTTAAAAAGTTCAGAATAATTTAGCTATTTGGTGACTAAACTGTGTGTAAAATAGATTTTATACATTAATTTTAATTCAGAATTTATCTTTCCTCCTTTTTCTTCCGTGTACGACTACTAAATCTGTATATTTATTAACTTCTATCGTCAAAATATTCATGTTATTCTTGTAGATATCTCAAAACATCATTTAACCTATTATTTGGCACAATTACAAAAATTCTCCATAGTAAAAGTCTTTTTATTTCTTGAAAAAGTTCTTCCAACGTAAGTAAAATTTCATATTTACTAATTTTTCTGATTTATCTTCTGGCATTTTTCCAGAATTAGTCTTTTTATATGGGGATTTGAAAAATAAAATCATATTCTTTTTGAATATTTTTATATTTTTATTAATTGGTATAATGTCATACTATTTATTTCACATAAATATTTTAAATATTTCTTCTTGAATTTCTACTGCAAAAATTTTGAAACAACATTCATTTCAGAAAGCAATAGAGAGTATTCCTTGTCCTGCTCCAACTTCTAGAAATCTCTTTCCTATATTTTTGTAGTTTGCCTCAAGTATTTTTTATAAATTCTGAAAGTAAAATAGCATCCTGTGTTATTTTTAAACCTTTTTCTTTCACAATCATATTGACACTCTCCAAATATTCAATATATTTGCATTTTTCAGCTCTAATTTTAATTAAAAATTTTTAAAAATAAAAACTTTAGTCCCAAACATTTTAGTATTGAAACAGTTTTTCAAAAGTTTATATTTTTACATAATTTCTAATTGTTTATCTGCATATTCATGTGCAAGTTCAATCTTACACGCTCTTTTGAGTTTTCAAATGTAGCTTGTGTAAATGGTATTTCTAGATGTTTTAGTTATCAAGTAATACCCTGTTGCATCATTCTATCAAAATTCCGTTTATTTGTAGTGCAAATATTTGATTCATTAATTCGTCATTTTTACCAATTCAGGGTACATCCAGACTTAACCATTTTTGAATCTTTCCTTAATGCTGAATTTGTATTTATCTTGTTTTTCTCCAGTTTCAAAGTAGTACTTTCAATTTCGGCTTTTAAAGCTTGAACTTTTTAATAACTTCTTGTTTTGATGCTTCAGAAATAGTTGGTGTTATCAGTGACTAACTTTTGCAACATTTTCATTTTTGCATCCTGCTTTGAATGTAAATAATGTGGTATCCAAATTGAGTTTTGATAGGACCTACAATATCTCAGCCTTACTTTTTAACTGCATTTGCAAATTCTGGAACAAGTTGTGATAAATCAGCTGTTTCTCCTAGACTTCCACCATTATTCGCTGAACCAGGATCTTTTGAAAATTCTTTAACTTTTGGCTGCAGTATCTTTAGTTGTTGTCTTCATAATATCTTCAGCCTGTGGCTGCTTGAAAATCATTTTCTCCAGCCTGATATTCTTCTCCGATTACATAACCTCAATGCTATTTGGAATACTATAACTATCTTTTTAGCATTAAATTTGGCTTTGTAATGCTGCATCATCAGGTTTATAAGTGTCGATTAAATGATTATAATATTTTTGTGAATAGTCTCTTAACTGATCTACTCCTACTAAATCTGGATCAGCTTTTATTCCCGCAGCTTTAGCTTTGTTAGCAATTTTACAGTTGTCTAAGTTTTACTTTTAATGTAGCTTTCAAGTCATTACAAGTTTATCAAGACAACCTTGTGTGTGTTTGTGAAACTGTATTTATAATTTGTTCATTTAATGATTCATTTGTGTATTTATATTCTCCGTTTTGTGCTACGGTAGCTGTCATATTAGTGTATATTTTTCAAAATCTTTTATAAATACAATTTTAGCCTTTTCTTTAGCTTTTGCAAGGTATATTTAAAACCATAATGTCTTTCATCTTGCGTCCTCATTTTCTTTTCAATTTGTTCCTTCACATCTTCAAAATCTTGATTTAAAAATGCTTGAGTATATTTATTTCTTTCGTATGCTTTTTATTTCTTCATCTGTAATTTTATCATTTGCAATAATTTTTCTCTCATTTTTCAATTGTTTTTGATCTTTTATCATAAATGAGTGACATTATATCCAACAGATCTTAAATATTGAGCAAATTCTTGTTTTCTAGTTTTGATTGTTTTTGATAACTATCAAAAGGTCTTGTTCAACAGTTGCTCACTTATTTTATTCCCAAATGCTGATGAAAAGCAAAAATTTCCTTCAATGATCATAAGTTGTAAAACATATTCATTGATAATATTATCAGGAACATTTTTAAAGATTTTCAGTAGGTATTCCTGCTTGTGCTGAGTGCTGCATTTTTGTTGATTTAAATCACTTAATTGATTTTTAACCCCCAAACTTTCTCTTTCAAAATCATCACGATAAATCTTTGTTCCATTGACTGTTGCAATTACTTCTCTATTACCACCTGCTTCACCAAAACATTATTTTTAAAAATAATATTCCAGTAACAAAGCATAGATGTACAAATATTCCTATCATAATTGCAGAACCAATCTGAATTGCCTTTTTGTGCTGTCTAAGTCCCATTATTTATCTTCCTTTCTCTTTTCTTTAATCATTTAAACTATTATAGCACTATAAAATACTATTTTTCTATTATGAATAAAAATTAGGTAATTCAAAAATAAAGCTGTCGTAATAGTAACAAATTTTCCATTAATATCAAAACAGCTCAAAAATTACTTATTTTTAATTTTTATAAATCTAACTGTCCATTTTACTAATATATATTATTTTATCTTGTGTTGTTTCCCCGTCTATTTGAATTACAACACTTTTGGATATTGAAATTCTTTTAATATAGTATTTGTTACAGCCAAATAGAAAATCCGTAAACAGTTCAGAGCTCTTTTTAGAGTTTTGCAAACTGTGCATTTAGTTTAACAACTGTAGTGTTTACATTATCAATTCTTAAGTTTATGCACTTCTAAATTTCATATCCTCTGAAATATAATCTGAATTTCTGATGATTTCCGTTTATAAAATCTCCTTCTATTAAGATTCATTTGTCTAGGAACTACGATTTCTCGCTCATTTACTGTTTTGTAGAGGATTATATACGAATATGGAAATTTTATTCTGAGCTTCTTCTTCTGCGTCGTTTCCTGTACCAAAGGTTCTTTATCCACCTCTACATGAATCTTGCTTCTATGCTTTCTATCATAACGAGTTTACAAGAACAACTGCGACTGTTCATAATGTTACGAAAAGATTCTTTCGAAAGTTACTTTTTTCTTTTTAGTTTTCCTCATTTAAATTTTTCTTGTTTTTGCATAAAATTTCTCCTAATTTGGATAATATACTTTAATCCGCTACATTTTAATTAATAAAAATTAAATAATACTTGAGATTAAGTAAAATAATCAAAACTTTTAGTTTAATTTAAAGTGTTTTATAAATTATTTTGAAAAATTTTCTTATTACGTACCAATGGTACTTGCTGCACTTTCTTGACCTTCTGGTGTCAGTAGTGGGATAAAGTCAAGAATAGTTATTCATAAATCCTAATTCTACAAGTATTGATGGCGAGTTACTTCCACGAAGTACTGCAAAGTTTGCTCCACTCCTCTTCTTCTAAGACCTGTTAGAATTTATAAGTCCATCAATACAGATTCTGCTATAGCTTGACTTGTTTTTGATTTTTCTATAAAAATGTCATTAAGATAAAGTCTGAAAATGGCACATCTCCATAGCTTCCATCAACTTTATTTTTCAAATTTTGCCACTTGTGCAGCATACTTCCTTGATCTTTTTGCTAAAATAGAGTACTTCTGTTCCGTTCGCTGATGAGCTTGAGCTTGAGTTCAAATGGATACTTATAGTCTGCATTGCATCATTTCCAATTTTGCTCTTGTATCTAATGGTACAAAAAGTCTGAATTTCTTGTCATATATAACATTGTAATCTGTCTCAAATTATTAGCTAGTTTTGTTGCCACCTGTAACACTATATCTTTTCATTGTAACCATTTCCTCTTGCTCCCGAATCATGTCCACCATGTCCTGGATCGACAACAATTGTATACTATTTCCAGTAGAAGTATTTGGCTGTGTTTGAGTTTGTGCTGTTTTGTGTATTAGTAGTTGATTGTTTTTGTGTTGTTGTGTATACTTGATGTTTGAAGAGTTATTTCTTGACGCTGTTTTGTCCGCCACCTAGTGTTACCTGAAACTCTCAGTTCTACTTACAACTTGGTAGGTTACAGATGGTTTTTAAGTACACATAAAACAACAACCATTCCGTTACTGAGTTGTATAAACTTTACTTATATACTGGTCATACATTTTGATTAATAAATGCCTGAACACTGCTTTCCATTTCACTGTTTGGAAAACTTAGCATTAAAATATCTTCATTTCTAGTTTTGTAACTGATGCATTTGGCTTGATTTGATTATTTTCTCTAAATGTTCCGATGCTTTTTCCATTACTGTATGATATATTTTTCAGTATCAGAAAATGTAATAGCTGCCCACGAAAAATAATAAAAATAATAATACTTTTTCATTTTTGTCCTCCTAATTTTTATTAAAATTAATATCTAACCATACATTTTATCTAATCTATCGATTGCAGATTTCGTAACTTCCATTCTCGCACTTTTATCTATTTTCATTTCCACCGAGTTTGATCATAGAATATTTAGCAATGCTTCCTTTGATACCTCCAACCGTTGTTATTTTTATCTCCAACCTTTCAACTTTCCAGCAATGCTAGCTTTTTTGTTTCTCTTATTTGAAAAATATGTTGGCAAAGTCACTGCCATAAACGCTACATAAATTAATATTACACCTAGTTGAATTTTTGTCCATTTCTATTTTGTATAATGAAATTTATAATTTTTAAAATTACAAATTTAACTATACTTTCCTCCTTCTTTAATTTTTAAAAATCATTTTAATTATAACATAATTTAAGCTATGTTTCAATGATTATTTTATAGTAAAGTTATAGTAAAACCTTTATAAAATTTAATCCAAAATGACTATCTCAAAGAAATTAATTTCAAGACAGCCATTTCGTGATTAAAATGATTATTTTTAGATCAACTAAATTAATTTAGTCCAATTAAGTTAGTTATCATTAGTTATTATTTTTCTGAAATTACAGCTACTCATGTAATACTTTTTCCTTCTAAGTATTCCATTGAAGCTCCTCCACCTGTTGAAATATGAGAGGAATTTATCAGCAAATCCTAATTGGATTGCAGCAGCTGCAGGATCTCCTCCACCGATGATTGTTTTAGCATCTTTTTAATTCCAGCGATTGCTTTACATACACCGATTGTTCCGTTAGCGTAATTGGGACATTTTCAGACTACACCCAGTGGTCCATTCCATACTACTGTTTTTGCACCTTCTAGACGCTTTTTAAATAATGCAGCAGTCTGCACCTATATCTAATCCCATTCGTCGTCTGAAATTTCATCTACTGAAACTGTTTTGAATTCTACATCATTACTAAATTCTTTTGCTACAACTAGCATCTACAGGTAAGATTAATTCTACACCTTTTGTCTTTTAGCTTTTTGCAATTAATGAAACTGCTAATTCAACTTTATCTTCTTCTAATAAGATTTTCCAGTGATTTTTACCTTGAGCTTTTAAGAATGTAAACATCATTCCACACCGATGATTACTTTATCAGCTTTATCTAATAAGTTTTCGATTACACCAATTTTTGTCGAAACTTTTGCCCCTCCTAAAATTGCTACTAATGGTCTTTCAGGATTATCAACAGCTCCACCAATGAAGTTGATTTCTTTTCAATTAAGAGTCAACAGCTGATTCAGCAATATTTGAAGCAACTCCTACATTTGAAGCATGTGCTCTATGAGCAGTTCAAATGCATCATTTACAAATACATCTCCAAGTGATGCCCAGTATTTTTCCTAATTCAGGATCATTTTTAGATTCTTTTTACCATCTAAAGTCTTCAAATCTAGTGTTTTTCAAACATTAAAATTTCTCCAGCTTTTAACTCAGCAACTGCATTTTTCTAATTCTGCTCCTCTTGTTACTGGTACAAATTTAACAGGTTTTCCTAATTTTTCAGCCAATGCTTTTAGCAACTGGTTCCAAAAGTTTTTGAGCTTTGTCTTCTTCGGCTTTAACTTTTCCTAAGTGAGAAAATGCTATAATTGATCCACCATTTTCTCCAAATATAGTTTTAAAGTAGGCAGTGCAGCTGTAATTCTGTTATCATCTCCAATAACACCATCTTTTATTGGTACATTGAAATCAACTCTTACTAACACTTTTTACCTTTTACATCTAAAATCTTTTAATGTTTTTAGCCATTCGTTATATCCTCCTAAATTTATTAATTAAAATCAATTCTATCTAATTGAATACTACTCTTTACACTGATTTTTCAAGTAGTTTTAACACTAAACTTAAAATCTCGTCAAAGCTCCTTTAAAAACAAGACAATCAAAAGCTAATCAATTCCATATTACAAACAAAATACATTTTAATTTTATATATGCTAAAATTTTTGAAAAATTATTTTTATAATTAAGTTTTACATTTAATTTTTATAATTCCAAAATTTTTCTTTATCTTATTCTTATCAATTTCTGATATTTTTCTTTACTAACACAGGATTTTCAAAATGGAAATTTATTGCCTTTTTCAAACCAAGTAACACCAATCCATTGTCCAAATTTATATCCAGTTTTTCTCAAAAAGGCAACCTTTTTAAACTCAAAAATACTCATGAAGCTTTTCACTATTTTCGTTAGGATAAGTTACAAGCCCATAAACATTCACAATATTCTGTAATTGTAATATTTCAATTAAAATTTTATACAGTTTTTCCAATTCCATTTCAGCAAACTTTTTATCGGTATAGACCGAAAGCTCAGCATCCCACTGATAAGCAGCTCTAGTCCAAATTTTATGTACATAAGCATATCCAGCAATCTCATTTCCACATTCACATACAATATACGGATATTCATCCAAAGTTTCCTAATTCTTTCTCTAAATTCGTCAATAGTCGGTACTTCATACTCAAAAGTAATTGTGGTATTTTTCAATATACGGTTTATAAATTTTCAAAAATTTTTCTGCATCGTCTTCAGTTGCAAATCTAAAAACTAAATTCTCTTTTTAATTCCATCTTTTCACCTTCACATATCTGTTTTTCGTTATTATCGTAAATCTATTTAAAAATTTGGTAAAATGTTACAATTAATATTGCAATTTATGATATATAAAAAACAATGGATTAGCTAGATACAACCTAACTTTCCTCTTATTTTAAACTAGAACTGCTATAATAGAAATATTATTACTTTTTCAATACACGCTTTAAATTTGTAAAAACTTTTTAATTAAAAACAGCTTTAGCCCTATTTTAAAGGTTAAAACTGTTCATATTTAGATAGGGACGTTAAAGTCCTTATATCTGTTTATTCTGTTAAATAATTCTTCACATAAAATGGCGTACCCGTGAGAATCGAACCCCAAGCCTTCTGATCCGAAGTCAGACGCTCTATCCAGTTGAGCTACGGGTACACAAAAAGTAAGTTATAAAAACTTACTTTGCTAATACTTTTTAAAATTTTAGGGCTTAATGTTTCTTTGTTCTTTAACAAGATACTTGGTCGTTATTTTTCCCTTTTAAAGTTTTCATTGCTTTTGTACAAACTCTTACTCTAACTTCTTCATTGTTGATAGTTAAAAAGCATTGTTTGTAAATTAGGTCTCCAAAATTCTTTTTGTAGCTCTGTGAGAGTGACTTACTCTATTTCCATGGCTTACTGTTTTTCCAAAAACTTCACATCTTTGCATTTTATTCACCTCTACTAAATATTTTAGTAGTTCTCCTTTCATCTTTATTTTTAAAACAGCTATTTACTGTTTTTATTATAATATATTAACTTAACTATTTTATAAAAATCGTTATTCAGTTAAAATTATTTTTACATATCGGAACTTATTTTATCATATTTTTGTAAATTTTTACAAGTTATTATCAGTATTTTTCGTTTCACAAAAACTTTAAAACAAAACTCAAAAATTATGCTCATTTTTCTTAAATTTTTAAATTTATATAGTCATTAAATTGACACTATAAATTTTTATTTTTCAAAGAAATTGTTTTTAAGTTTGGAGGGAAAATAATTTGGTCCTTTTATCACTTTTTCCGTCTTCACGATAAATTGGCTTCCCATTTTCATCTAGCTTGCTAAGGTTGCTTCGATGTATTTCTTCAAACACGTCTTCAATAACATCTTGCATCCCATGCTCAATTATAGTTCCGCAAAGGATATAAAAGCATATCCCCAAGAGCATCTGCAACTTCCACAACATCTCCTCTTTTAGCCGCTTCCAAATATTCTTCATTTTCTTCCTTCATCAAGTCGAATCTCAATTTTTCGAGACCATTTTCCAATTTTCCAATTGGTTTATCAGAATTTCAAGTTTATAAATTTTATGAAATTCTTCAACATTCTATTTTTCTTTTCATTATTATATTTCCTTTCTAAAATTTTTTATTTATTTTTAAAGAATAATCATTATATCTTATTTTTCTTTATTTTGCAGGATTGCTCATTGCTGCAAATCTTTATCTCTGAGTAAAGGTTTATCTTGATAATTAAAATTGTAGCAAAGATTACTATGTAATACCTATATGGCTGAGACTCTGACTTTTTATTTGCTCAATTCCAAAGAAGTCGTTATACAGTCGCAGTTGAACAAATAAAACTCATCGGTTTATGTAATTATATTGTAATTATTTGGAAATACCAGGTTTTCATATTTTTGTTAGAAAAAGCTTGTAATAAATTCTTTATCTAAAACAGGATTTAGTATAGACAATTTTACTAATTTAAAAATCTATTCAAAATTTCAAACAGTTATTTTTCTTTAATAAAATTTTACTTGATAATTTATTATAAAATTCATTTATGAAATAAAGGGATAGTGACTGACCTCTTTTACGTGTAGAAAAGATATAAAACATAGAAAAATATCTATTCATAAATAATTATTTTTATTATTAATGTCAGTAAAGATAAAAAGTCAAAAACTTTTTGCAATATCAGAATACAGTACAACTGCTGAAAAAGAATCTTATTTTTCAAAATTTCAGTATCGTTTTCTTCTACTTTTTAATATCCTAGTTTTTCATATCTTTTTATGTCTATTAATAAAACTGCCAATACAAGTGCTAATAAAATCATTATTCCAGCGACAACAGTTTTGTGTTGATAAAAGTTTACTGTAAAAATTGCTAGGATTAGCCCCATTATGAGCGATAGGACTGTTAAAGCAGACTTCATATTCTTTTTGCTTATTTAACAGTGTTATTGGTAAAGGTAAATAAGAACAGAATTTCTAATACAAATAAGAGTATAAGAAATATTCCTTTTTACATCTGGCAGTTTTTAATTTTTATAGCGAAAATTATATTATCAGTTCAAAAATCATGTAGCTTTTTAACAGCATACACAATAAAATTGAAATTGCTATTCCTGAAAATACCCATATTCTGCTTGCTAAAATTTCTTCAGTTATAAAAATTTGTATTTCTTTTTGATGTTTTATTGTCAACTGTTTTTTTCAAAATTTTTCCCTTTAATAAATAGAATAAAGAGTTATTCTAGGATTGTGTAAACAGTTTTAATGTCAATAATCCCAAAATAACCCTTTATATTTTTATTAAATTACAAGTTATCTTCTTCTTCTAAAAGTCTTAAGATGTATAGAATAAGTTTGATAAAGTCTAAATATAAGTTTAACGCACCGACAATTTCAATTTTGTTCAAAATATCAGAATCTTCGTGAACTGCGTATCCAATAATATTATTTTTATTCTATTTACGTCAACCGCAATAAAAATTGTAAAAATAATTACACCTATTACAGACATAAATATATCCATCCCACTACTTTGCAAGAAAATATTTATAATACTAACTAAAATTAATGCTATTAATCCAGCAAATAATATGGTATCAATCTTGTCAGATTTTCTTTAGTGAAATAGCCATAAATTGCTAAAACTACGAATATTGATAATGTTCCTAAAAATGCTGAAAATATAATTTCTGGAGCATATATAAGCCCAATAACTGAAAAGTGTCAGCCATTTAATATTGAGTATGCAAGGAACATCATTCTTAATGTACTTGAGTTAGCTCTGTAAAGTAATGCTGTAAATCCAAATACCATAGCTACTTCTATAATAGCAAATACCCAATACATATTCAAAATCCCTATAAGCAATTGGACTTCCTGCTGCTGGTCCACGGTAAACAAAAATCCTGCCGCTCCTGTCAGAAGGAGTCCTAGCACCATCCATCATACTTCCACGCACTTTTTGCAGGCTTACAAGTTTATTCAAATCATCGTAAGTCATGCCATTTTGTCCGTTATACTCGTTGTAGTCCTCATTATTATGATTATAAGTTTCCAATTCATCATAATCATTTCTCATAAAAAATCACCTCATGAGTTTAGTCTATTTTTAAAATAATTTATTTTCAGTAACTTGAATAATTTACTGTTAATTTTATAAATTTTAACTCAAAAATTTTATATTCAACCATCATAATATTATAACTGCTATTTTTAAAAAAGACTTTTATTTATCAGTTAAATTACTTAATCTTATTTTTATTTTTGAAAAATGGAACAAAAGATTCCTGTTTTTAAAAGTTTGGATAATTTCATCAACTGATACATTTTACTGTCTTGTGAACCAAATCTTCTTACGTTTACTTCGTTGTTTGCAACTTCATTTTTACCGATTATTAGTTGAACTGGTATTTTTTTGGTCTCCGTTTGCTTCTCTAATTTTGTATCAATTTTTTTCTACTCTTGTGTCAAGCTCTACTCTGATTCCTGCATCTTGAAGTTTTGTAAACAATTCTTTTGCGAAAGGCACCTGTTCGTCAGAAATTGTCAGGATTCTTGCTTGTACTGGCGCTAGCTAAGTTGGGAATGCTCCTGCATAATGTTCGATCAAGATTCCAATAAATCTTTCCAAACTTCCGTACATTGCCCTGTGAGATCATTACTGGCTCGTGTTTTTCACCATCTGCACCTATATAGCTCATTTCAAATCTTGCTGGAAGGTTAAAGTCTAGCTGGATTGTTCACATTGCCAGATTCTTCGATTGAGTCTTTCATCTTAAAAGTCAATTTTTGGTCCGTAGAATGCTCCATCTCCAGGATTTAGCTTGTAATTAATTCCTTTATGTTCCAAAGCTGATTTCAAGTTTGCTTCAGCCATTTCCCATATTTCGTCTGAACCTATTGCTTTATCAGGTTTTGTTGATAATTCAATGTGGTATTCAAATCCGAATACAGTATAAAATTTATCATATAAATCAATAATTTCGATAATTTGTTCCTCAATTTGCTCTTTCGTACAGAAAAACGTGGGCATCATCCTGTAAATGCTCTAACTCTCATAAGTCCGTGTAAAAGCTCCACTAAATTCGTGTCTGTGAACAAAGCCCCATTTCTCCATATTTCAATGGTAAATCCTTGTATGAATGTAAATTATTCTTGTAGGCAATTATTGAACCTGGACAGTTCATAGGCTTTATTGCATATTCTTTTCATCAATTGTTGATGTATACATATTTTTCACGGTAGTTGAACCAGTGTCAGAAATTTCCCACAATTCCTTATCTAGCATAATAGGGGTTTTTATTTCCTGATAACCTCTTTTTATGCTCAACTCTCCAGATTTCCTGCAATTTATTGAATAATTCCACACCTTTTGGCATAAAGAAAGGAATCCAGGTCCATGCTCGTCTACAAAGAACAGGTCAAGCTGTTTTCCTAATTTTTCTGTGATCTCTCTTTTTCAGCCTCTTCCATCATTGTCAAATAGTCATCCAGCTCTTTTTGTTGCAAAAGCCACTCCGTAAATTCTTTGAAGCATTTTTATTGTTTGAATCTCCACCAGTAAAGCTCCTGCTGTTGACATTAGTTTAAATGCTTTTTAGGTAGCCAGTCGATGGAATGTGTGTTCCACGGCATAAGTCTATAAATTCACCTTGCTGATAAATGCTAACTTTATCTGCACCCAAGTCTTCAATTATCTCAACTTTGTAAGTTTCACCTTTTTCAGCAAAAGAATTTTTGCTTCTTCGGCAGTCATTCACTTCTTTTTAAATTCATAATTCTCTTTTTACAATTTTTGTCATTTCCTCTTCAATTTTTGCTAAATCTTCTTCAGTAAACGGTTTTTCAGGGTCAAAAATCATAAAAAAATCCATTTTTCAATAACAGGCCCTATCGTAACCTTTGTATTTCGGGAAAAAGTCTTTTGCACAGCCTGAGCCATAATATGTACCGCGCTGTGTCTTATAATTTCTATCCCTTTTTCACTTGTATTAGTAATTATTTCAATTGTTCCAGATTTGTCAATAATATGAGACGGATCAACTTGCACACCGTCAATTATCGCTCCCAACGGTTGCCTTCCCAAGACTGCTCCCAATACTTTTTGCAAATTCTACAACAGTCATCAGGATTTTTCCAACTGTCTTTTACTACCATCAGGCAAAATCATTTCTATCATTTCGATTCCTTCTTTCTCTTTTTTGTCAAATAAAATTAGGCTCTAGTTAGCCTAATCGCATAATTATTTATTATAGTATAATTCTTATTTTTCAACCTAAAAATTTAAAAACATCTCCAAAATTTTGCATTTCAGAACAACCAAGCAACTATATTCAAAAACAATAAAAAAATGAGCAAGAATTGAAATTTTTATTCTCACTCAAAAGTCATTTTTAGTAAATATCACTTTTCGATATTAGGGGTGGTCTATATCACAAAAATGTCAGTACATCAAATTTTTAGAAGGTTTTAGTCCCCTTGATATTGGGGTGGTCTATATCGGAAAAAGATGGATCATGATGCTGTTTATTTTTGGTTTTAGTCCCCTTGATATTGGGGGTGGTCTATATCACTATAGAGAAGGTGATATTTACGCACACTGCGTTTTAGTCCCCGCCGATATTGGGGTGGTCTATATCAAAAATTTAAAAAGAAGTGATAAATATGGTTTTGGTCCCTCGATGTGGGGTGGTCTATATCTATATGGTTGAGAGAAACAAACACATAGATACGTTTTGAGTCCCCTTCGATATTGGGGTGGTCTATATCCATCATTTGTTTTAGTGATAGGATATTTTTGATTATTATTTTTGCATTTATCTGTGTTTTCCATATTTTTCATCTTGATATTACTCCTTAATAAATGATATAAACCACCATTTATATTATACCATATTTTTATGATTTTTCAAAAATTCTAATATTTTTATTTTGTGAAATTTTTTCTCCCATTGTCACTTCTCCTGCGAGCACCTTCATTTTTGAAACTGCTCTTCTGTCAGTATAATGGAACGAATTGAGAATTTTCTGGAGCGAGCATTGATAACTGCTTTTCTGCCAGTTCGATTTTTCTTTTGTTTTGACCTCATTATATATACCGATTTTTGAAGCTGATAATATCCTTTTTCTATTAATTTTTCCTAAAGTCCTATATTCAAATATCTCAACATCTGTCTGCATAGGAAAATCATACATAAAGCAGACCAAAATACTCAATACTCATAGTCCATCACGCTCAATGTCGAATTATCACTTCTTCATCTTTTTACAAAAATAATTTCGTCATACTATCCAAATAATAGTCTACCGCTTGGAAAAATCATATTTCTTATTGTTAAATAATACCTTCTGCTGTGCACAAGAGTATTTTTGCCTTATTTCCTTACTTAATTTCACTTCATTCAAAATATCCTTGTACATATAAACAAGATAATCCACCATGGGACGAAAAAACTTCTATTATATCATCAGAAAAATTATAAGCATTAAACTGTGACTTATGATGTAATCCCAAACTTGGATGAAACCCTTTGGCTACAATCTTTGATGATATTATAGCTCTTAAAATCATATATCCATAATTAAGTGCAGAATTCACACCATCTTCATCAATCATTACAAGCTGATTATTCGATATTGATAAATCATCAGCCCTTGTTATGTGAATTATATTGGGCATTTTTCTTCAGACTCCTTATTCTGAATATTCTAACATTGCTTTTACCAATTTACATAAATCTTCTGAATTTCTATGAGAATTTAAATCATTTTTCTTTAGATGTATAATTTCAACAGATTTGACTGAATTTAAAATTATTTCTTTATCAGGATTTATAATAAATTCAGTTTTTAAATCCATATTCCTCTAGAATATCTTTTTAGATTTCATCACAGCATTTTTAATTTTCTGTCATAATCCAACAATTCTCTTAATTTTCCTAACATTTTCAATATCGAATATTTAGGAGTTGGTAAATAATTAAAGTGTGCGATATATAATTTCGAATAGGATTATTATCATCAAATTTTATATTTTTCATTTTGTTATTATTTTGATATTCAATGTACACTAATAAATTGGTCATATTTTTACAAATTTGACCTCTAGTTCCTCTGTATCTTTCTCTATGATCAAATATATCCTCTGCATCTAATTCATCTGGAAATTCTCCTGTTAATCTAAATCTTAAATCTCTTTCCCAAATCGAGGTAAATCCTACTAATCTATGAAGTATTTTTAATAATAGGCTTTGAAGTAAGTTCAGACTCATTAAACTCAATTTTATTTTTAAATGTACATATTTTTCTATATTTTCTATAGATTCTTTATATTTTTCATAATCTTCTGTATTGTTCTTTTTCGAAAAATTTTTATATGATATTTATAATGTAAATCTTTTGGATTTTATAAAAATCTGTATCTTCTAATTTCTTTTTAACTTATCGTATTCTTTTAAGTCTTCTTTCTTGATACAATAATTTGATTTTTCTGAAATTCTTTCAAGCAAATCTAACATACCATATTTTTAATATTGTACAAATTTCTCATACTCTTTATATTTTTATCATCAGAATAAACATTATAATATCCGACACTTTTTTCTATTTTTCAAAAAATTTCTCAGTTCTTTCAAAAGTTTCAATTTTTCTATTTCTACTTATTTTTCTATAAATTTACCAATTTCTTCAGCTGAAATTTCAAAATCCTCAATTTTTGACTGTTATTATCAAGATTGACTATATTTAAAAGTATCAATTCTTTTCATATATATTAGTTTTACTAAGAATCTGATATTTTTTCAAGATTTCCTTTTAATTCTGTGATTTCTTTATAATTAAGTAATTTTTAAAAGTAAGTAAAAACAATTAATTTTATCTGCTTGATTTAATATTTTATCTATCTGCTACTTCTTTTATCTTCTGTGTAATCTCGTTTATTTCTTCCATATCTCCTAAGGTTTTTCCCCTGCTGTATATTTTTGACATCTCTTTATCAAATACATTTTTCTTATCTTGAACTCTTTCTAATTTTTAATAAATAATTATAATCATTTTTATAAATTCAAAAATCCTTTCAAAAAAATATTTTTGAATAAAATCTAAAAATATATCTTCACTCTCTATTTTCTTCTATATTTTATCATATATAAACTTTGAATAATCTCTAAATATAGGATTTGTTTCTTCTATTTTTCAAATTTTTCTAATTTATAGAAACCTGTTCTTTTATTTTTGGTTTCTATTTAATTTTTAATATTTTTATTTTTATACTAATAAATATTCCATTTTTCTTCATTTAAAAATTTGTACTAAAAATTCTCTATAATAAATATTTTTAATAAATATATTTGAGCATCCTTTCCTTCGCTTTTCATCTGGGATTTTTCCATTCTTTTATTTCTAAACTATTCGCTAAATCTTGTACTCTATTATATATTTTTGTAAAAGAAGGTACAAAAAGGAATATTTCTATTAATAAATGAAAAGACAGCTTTACCCATATATTCTGTTATATCTTTATTACTCAAATAGTCAAAAACATTTGCACTATTTAACTGTTTAAAAATCTTAAACTTTATTTTTCTTCGTTAATTTCATTACTAAAAATATTTTTTGCTACATTTCCTAAATTGATATTATTAAAATCAAATATATTTTGTGCATTTGCTTCGATTTTTAAAATGAATAATTTCATGTCTTATACTGCTAATAATTTTATCCAATATTCATTAGAAAATCTTCTATTTCTTGTTGATTATTTATATCAAAAATGATTGCCAAAAATAATTTTTAATCCTTTCTTCCAACTCAATTTTTATTTTCTTGATATAATTTATCTACTTCTTTTATCTACTTTATTCGTTATATCTTGTGTATTATCAGTATTTAAAATATTTCTCAAAGAAAAAAATATGCAGAAGAAGACACTCCTATAATACTTCTTAAAAATGCTTCTTTTGTTCTTATTTCAGAAATTTTTCACTATTTATTACATCATTGTTATTTATATAGCCATTATATTTTCCGCAATTTCTTATATAATTATTCAATTTGTTTACTAATTTATTTTTACTAAATTCCTTAATTTACAATATTCAAAAGATGTTTTCTAGTTTTTCTTTATTAGTACTTCTTTTTAGAATCACATAATTTTCAATAGTTGGTTTACTTCAATCTCTACCAAATGAGAAAAACAATGCTTTATATTTGTTCCATCTAAACTTACTTTATCTATATAGTATTTATAAAATATCTGAGATTTTGTTAATTCTTTTTATTTCAGGTTCTATTTCTAATAATTTATCGAAAATTATTTATATTGTCTTGTATATATATAATTCTTCTCCAAAATTCAGTCTTATTTTTATTCAATATTTCATGATATGCTTCTCTAATTTTTCTTATATTCCTATCATTAGAATCTTTTGTTATTTCCAAAAATAGATTATTTATATCTTCATGACTATTACTATATAATTTGTCAAATGCCTCAAAAATATTATTCACAAACTCCTGATGTTTTGAAGAATTTCTATAATATTCATAAAATAAACTTTTTATTATTCCCTTTAACTCTATCAGTAGTATTATTCACGCTTTCTTTTTAAAATGTGCCTTGTTTTCTTCCAATGAATTTTTATTGATTGTATTTGATTTAGTTTTTGCAAAATCATTTTCAAAAACTTCTAAATCTTCTTCAGTACAATTTTCTCCATTCAATATTTTTATTCAAAAATATTAAAAGTATTTTTCTATTTCTAACATCGTATTCATTAAAATCTTCAATTTCTATTTTTCAGTATTTTCATTACATATTGTTATTTTCTTATTGTCAACTAATATTTTTACTTTTTGAAAAATAATTTTTAGCTTTTTCTCGTCTTTTTATTTTGCTCTTCACACTTTTCATAATTTTTACATAAAAATCTAATGTTTTTAAAAAATAATTCTGTTGTTTTTGTTTCTATATCATGAATTCTTTCTTCGGTAACATCTTTTCTATCTCTTTATTTTTATTAACTTCCCTTTTTCCTTATATTTTTATGAGAGGGTACTCATCAATTTTAGTAATTTTCATACACATCCTCCTCAATAATTTTTTTATTAATCTATGTTAAGATTTAATTCCTTATTTTTAATTTTAATTTTAATCAAACATGTTTAACTTAAATTTACATCTTTCTAATTTAAAATACAACTTTCTATTTTTAGTATACCACACCAATATCAATTTTCAAAAATTGAAAATTAATTTATTTTATTTAAAGTTTATAGAGTTTTGGGATATAATTAAAATATATGATAAAGCAAGTTGTAGAAATAAAATTATCAAAAATTAAAAATAATTTATTAATGAAATTTTATAAATTATATATAAAAATCAAATAAAAGACTAGGTTTATAATTTTTAACCTAGCCTTCCTTGTGATAGATGTTTATATAACTTTAAACTCTAGAGTAAATTTCATTTCATCATTATCACCTTTACTAATTAATGAAATTTTACCTCTTCTATCTACACGTAAAAATCTGTATTCTTTTTCAAGAATTTACCATTTCGTTTTTATTAATATATATCTTTTTAAGTAGCTGTTTTTCATTTACAATTTGTAAAATATTTTCCCAATTTTTGTTTAAACTGTGAAATTGATTCTCAAAAATTTGACACGACTTCTTCTATAATTTGCTGTACTGGATGAATTTTTCCAGTAATTTCCACAAAGGAAATAGCTCACGAAACATTCAAAGTCAGTATTGTTAATATTTATTCAATTCCTATTATTATATTATTTCTTACCTTTTCACATAAAAATTCCACATATTTTTATTTTCGTAATAAATATCGTTTTGGCCATTTGAAAGTTAGTTTTGTCATAGCTGTCTATATAGTTCTTTAATACATTATAGACGATATAGCCTGCAAAAATGTTATTTATTTTTCATCCAGTTCGAGTATTGTCTTTGACGGCAAGAGAAAACAGTGCTGCTCCTTCGTTTGAAATCCATACACTATCCCTTTTACCTTTTTCCATCTGTTTGCTTTTTGCAACTATAACTCAAATTCTTCTACTTGCAGCTGCTACTTAAATATGTATGTTGTCAGATTTATTTCTTCAAAAATTTAAATTTCAAAGGTGTACCTCTTTCTGTTTTTATTACTTTAAAATTTTAATTTATTAATACATTAACTTAATCTTGGGAATATAAAAATTCCGTAAACAGGCCCTGCATGAGCACCATTACTGCTCAATTTCTCTGTTTAATATTAATGAGTTTATTTTTGGATTATTTTCTACTTCTGAATGAATTCTCACTACATTTTCAGAGTTCTGTCGGAGTCCCACCCCAACCAGTCATAAGAACTATGCTTTGTTTCTTGCTTTCACGTTCAATGTATTTTTCGATGTATTTTTGTGCATTACGTTCACCTAGAACTTTTTTCTCAACTGTAACTTCTCCTTGGTTTACAGTTAAAATAGGTTTCATATTTAATGCTCCTGCTATTGTGAACTTGCTTTTCCTATTCTTCCGCCTTTTTCAAGATATTTAAGGTCTGGAATAATCATCAGAAGTTTTCCTTTTGTTCTGAAGTTGTTTACCCAGTTGATAATTTCAGTAAAACTTTCTCCTCTTACTGATTTTCCAGCGGCTCCTAAGGCAAGGAATCGCTTGTAGTAATGAAGCTCCCATACTATCAATTAATTCAATATCATTTTCTCTGTTGTCAAACTTCGTCCAACTTTTGCGGCTTGTATAGTTCCGCTCAATTTTGAAGATGGATGAATTGAGATTATCTTTTATAACCTTTTTCAAATAGTTTATTGTAGGCATTTAAAAAAGTCTTGCGGTGATGGCTGAGATGTCTTTATTGTTGCATCATTGTCCAAAGCATTTCGTATGCCAAAAATTCGAGGTTTTGTAATTTCTATTCCGTCTCTATAAAGTTCTCCATTTATCTCGATTTTCAAAAGGTACAATTTTTTATTGGAAGTCCTTCAATATCTTCGTACGTCAAATCTGATGCAGAGTCTGTCAAAAATAGCTATTTCAGGCATATTTGGATCTTTATTTTTCAATATACAAGTAATAATAGTAATTCTCTTGATTTTCCATCAATAATTGAAGTTTTTAATCCAGATAATTTTCTTCAATATGTGAATTTTCATCTTTTTCATTTCCACTTACTATAATGGCTGTTATTGTATTTTGTAGTTACTAAATCAGCTAATATAGCATCTGTAATATCTTTTAACGATGCATATTTTTATTTTTCCATTTACAAGTCCTATAAAGTCATTTTTTGCTGTTGTAGTTCTTCCACTTTTGTATCTCTTACAGCTTTTGTAATTTCTACAGAATAGTTTCTTGCAGCGGCTTCTTTTTGACTTCGTCAATATCACTTTCTTTGTGTTTTAAGATAATACCGTCAAGCATTGTTTTTAGTATCTAGAACCATTACTGTTTTTGAGATTTTTCAGCGGCCATTTTAGCCGTTATAATATTTTTGTTGTTTGGTAAAACATACACATTTTCTTTTTCAGTTTTATCAATCGCATTTTAATATTTCCTGAACACTTGGATTTTTACTTTGTCCTCCAAGAATAACCACATCGGCACCGATTTTCAAAAATTCATCTTTTCAAGTTTTCAGAATCAGCAAGAATTACAAACGCAGATTTTGTTTTATCAATTTTTGAATTTACAAAGATTTTAGCTTCATCCCGTTCACTAAAGATTTTGCAGATTATCGTGCTGCAATCTCATATTTTCTATCTTCATTTTTCCAAGAGGACCATATTCAAGTGCTATTTCCATTGCTTTTCCAGGATGGTTTGTATGAATATGAGTTTTGAACTTTTTGGAAGTTTGTGCAAATACGGCAGAATCTCCTAGTTCAAGTACACGTTTTTATATTCTTCTGTGTCAAAGTCTCCATTTAGAATAATGTATTCTGTACAGTATTGGAAATGAGATGCTTTCAGGATCGTGATCAATATTTGCGATTGTTTTGTCAAATTCATTTTCCTACTTGAGCCTTTTTGTAATTCAACTAATAAATTTAACTCCGTTGTAACTTTTATAGAATCCTTCAAAAAGAAAAACAGCCCTTTTCCACCAGCGTCAACTTCTCCAGCTTCTTTTTAGTTTTGGCAGTAATTCAGGCGTTTCTTCCACAGCCTGCTCTCCAGCTTTAACGATTTCTCTCAAAAATTCACTAAATCTCCAAATTTATCTGCACGCATTCTGTGGCTTTTTCAGAAATCTTTCTGATAACTGTCAAAAAATAGTTCCTTCTATTGGTTCGCTTACAGCACTATAAGCAGTTTCCTTGGCATGAAAGAGCTTCAGCAACATCTTTGAAAGTGAATTTAACTTTATCTCCAATACCTTTTTAAAAACCCTCGTAATTGCCTTGATCAAAATGTGTACCAGAGTTTCCTCTAGCTCCCCATTAATCAGCTTCTTCAACTACTTCTACAGGTGTGGCATTTTTATTTTATCATCTGTTTTTCTTCAAATCATTTATCATCAATTTAATGTCATAGAACATGTGCTTCAATATCTCCATCAGGTACTGGGTAAACATTCAATTCATTTAATAAGTCTTCGTGTTTTGTAACCCACTTTCCACCACCAATGAAGACTAATTTTAGCCTCTTACGTCCAAATATTTTTATTGCCATTATTTCCTCCTAAAAATAATTTTTATCTTAAAATCTGTTTTTAACTTGTTTTCGAATACTTCTTTAAGCATTCAGATAAATCATTTTTAAAGTTTTTATTATTTTTACATTTATTAGAAATTTTTGAAATAATTTTATCTTTTTCAAAATAGTTTCAATAAATTCCACTGCTCGCTTCTCCGCCGTTTTTTAGTGGAAATGAAGTCTGCTATTATTTTTGCTTCATTTACTCCATCTAGTGGAGTTCAGAAAAAGCCTACTTTTTCATAATTTTTATATCATTTAAATCGTCACCCATATAGGCAATTTCTTCTTTTTGAAGTCCTGTGATTTTGCATTATTTCATCTAAAATAACAGTTTTTCTGAAATGTCCTGATACAGGTATTTTATTTTAAGCCTTTCGACACGTTTGCTTACCAATTCAGATTTTCCGCCTGTAATAATTTCCAAAATTCAATGCTCAATTTTTGTGCATTTAGAATGGCATAGCCATCCTATCGTTGAATTTCTTTAATTCTTCATACGCTATTCCCAGGTAGATACCGCCATCAGTAGCGTTCCATCTCACATCCAGTAAAATTAATTTTTATCATTTTCTCTCCATATATATATAGCTTGTTATTATTATACCATAATATATACTTATTGTTCAAATTTATTTTATAAAAATTTTGAAAACTTAAAAATATGATATATTTTGATAATGCTACTTAAAATAATAGTAATAAAAATAATTAATTAAATGAAATTCAAATAAAACTCATAAGGATAATAAATTTTTATTCACTAAAATAAGTACAATCAAAAATAGATAAAAAGAATCGAGGGGATAAATATGAAAAATAAATTTAAAAGAGAAACAAAAATTTGCTTTTATTTTCAATGTTATTTTTACTTTTAAGCTGTTCAAATAAAACTGAAAATAATCCAAAGCAATACGAATAATACTCCAAATGTTGAACAACAGAAAAAATATTTCACAAGGAAGATTTAAAAATATACAAAAATGCAGTACAAACACAGGATGCTTTTGTAAGTGTCACATAACAGTGTTAAGAAGATTCAATTGTAAATATTAGAACTAAAAACTGTTACAGTTAATACCCACAATCCACTGGAAGAAAATGCTTTTTGGACGTTCTGGAGGGCAGGAAAAACGTGAGTCAGGTTCACTTGGTTCAGGATTTGTTGTTTCAAAGGACGGATGTATTGTTACAAATAATCACGTTATTGATGGTGCAGATGAGATTTATGTAAAATTCTCAAATGGACGTGAATATCAGTACAAAAACTTGTGGGAACTTCACCAGAAGATTGACATCGCTGTGATTAAAAATTGATTCAAATGAAACTTTTAAACCATTAGAATTTGCAAAGTCGGATCAAGTCCAAATCGGACAATGGTCAATCGCCTTTGAAATCCATTAGGACTAAATGACTCAATGACAGTTGGAATTTGTAGTGCTGCAGGGCGTAGTTCGTTAGGGAATCGAAGAAATAGAAAACTTTATCCAAACGGATGCTGCTATCAATCAAGGAAATAGTGGAGGTCCGTTAATTGACATAACAGGAAAAGTTATCGGAGTAAATACCACAATCTATTCACAAAGTGGAGGAAGTGTAGGAATCGGCTTTCGCTATTCCAGCAAACTTGGCAATGACAGTAAAAGACTCAATTATCGCAAATGGTAAATTTGAAAAACCATACATTGGTAGTCTATTTGAGGAAACCTAGATTCGAATAAAGTAGCTCTTAACCTAAAAATCTTCAAACGGGTATCTATAGCTGATGTTGTACCAAATGGTCCAGCCGCAGTAGCAGGAATAACTAAAAATGATGTTATTACAGCTGTTGATGGAAAAGAAGTAAATTCTGCTGGAGCATTCGTTGGAAAATAGCAGCTAAAAAGTTGGACAAACTATAAAATTAACTGTATACAGAAATGGACGAGCAACAGAGGTAGCAGTAACGCTTGTAAAAACTCCTAGTGCGATTGAACAACAGCGTTTTTATACAGCAAGACAGCAGCAGCTTGGAAGATAGGCTCTCATTAATTTGTTGTGAGATTTTGAACATACAAATATTAATATTGAAAAATAGAAAAAATACTCTAAATTTATGTTAGGGTATTTTTATTTTTGCATTTAGTATTAGGTTATTTTGTTTAATAAAAGTTTTTACTACTATTTTTATAAGGATTTCTCATTGCACAAATCATTATCTTGCAGTAAAGGTTTATCCTGATAATTAAAATTGAAATTCGAGAAACATGGGTACAGGGATATGGTACCTGATGTCCTTATTTAAAATAAATTTTTGAATATAAATAAAAATTAAGAAAAACAATTATTAAACAAAATAATCAAAAATATAAACTTAAAAGAATGATTTAATTAAATGATTAAATAATTAAATCATTAAAATAATATTTATAAAATATAGTATAATTTATATTAATTGTATAGAATGTTTAAATTTTATCAAAATTAATTTGATTTTACTATAAAAGAAAAAGGAGTTTTTAGTGATGGAATGTAAGGTTTTTGCTGTAAAAGATATAAGAGATAATAGTGAAAATTATGGAAAATATGTTTTTACTTATGAAAAACATTATGAAAAAATATGAAAAAAAGATAAATTTTTAAGAGATTTGTATGATAAAAATGATGTTTTTCTGTTGTTTGAAAATAATGAATTAAAGGGATTTTCTACAATAAAATGAAATTAAATATTGAAAATGATAAAAATTCTGAGAAAAAGAATAGCTGGATTTTTCTGGGGACACTATTATTGAAAAGGGATTTTTCATGGGGAATTGAATTTCAGAAGGAATGGATAAAATACTGCCTTCTGGAAAGTGAAAAATATAAAAAATGGGGTGAAACTTATTGGTTCTTGATTTCAAAGGGTATAAAGACATACATGTATCTTCCGACATACTTTTTAAAAATTTTTGTCCAAAGGTGGGTTATACGGAAAAGTGAGATGGAGATAAAAAGATATTTATGCTGAAAATATATATGGTGATAGATACAACAAGAAAATTGGAATTGTTAAAAACGATGGAACAAATGATTTTTAAGGGAAAAATGTCGTTGTACTGTCAGGAAAAACAGCTAAAAATAAAAATATACAATAGAGAAAAACCCCAACTATCAGAAAGGCGACGAGCTGGTATGCCTTGCTGAAATTTCTTTTGATAATTTAACAAATTTGGGAAAACAGGTTTTGAAGGAAATTTCATTGCTTTTAACGAAATAAATCTTAATAATAAATTTTCAAAAATTAAATAGTTTGATTTCAAAAAGTAAAATTTACTTTGATAAAATTCAATGATTTACGTGTTAAAAATATTGTAAGCAGAAATAAATAAAAAGGTGAATTTTATGAAAATGTTGTTTATTTATCCTGGATTTGGAAAGAAAAAGGGACAGAAAATATATTTTTCAGCTGAGGACGTTTGAGCCCGCACGTTTGCTTACTTGCGGGCATTGACTCCTTATGATATTGAGTGTGAGCTGATTGAGTGAGAGAGATTGAGGCAGATTGACTATGATAATGATGCAGATGTTGTTGTAATTGCTGCGGAAACGTATACGGCACGCATGGATATGAGTTGCTAAAAAGATTTGAGGAAAAAAGGAAAAGAAGGTTATTGTTGGGGAACACATGCTTCGCTTGCACCAGATGAGGCTATAGTATGCAGATTCTGTAGTGTTAGGATAGTGCTGATGATATTTGGACAAAATTATTGAGGATTACATAGAAATGGTACGGAAAAGAAACTGTATATTGGGGGCTTAGCAATAAGTTTTAATAAGACACAAGTATTTTTAGATATTTAATTTCAGTTGTGAAAACGTGGACGTGGGGTCATCATCTCTGTCAATTTTGCGCAATTTCGGCAGTTAATAAGAAACGGTATGCTAAAGACCCGTTGTGATAGTGTAATTGAGGAATTGAAGCATGTAAAGTCAAAATATATATATGATGATAACTTTGTTGCAGATCCGAAATATGCGTTGGGCTTTGTGAGAAGATAAAAGCCGTTAAAGAGAAAAATGGATTTCGCAAAGAACGTAACGATGGCACGAAATTGCTTGCGGCTATGCGAGATAGCGGATGTCTTTTGTTTAATCGGATATGAGTCAATAAATAAAGAGGCTCTTGACAATATGAAAAAGGGTGGAGCTACAAGCTGGGGAAGATATTGAGGAATCAACACGGGATTATACATAAATACAATATTGGAATTTATGCCACATTCTTTGGTTTTGAGGATCGGCACTACGTTTGAAGATACTGCTTGCGTACAGAAAAACCATCTGGAATTTCGATTTAACTATCTCACTATTTCCCAAATACCGAACTTTATTTTAAAATGGAAAAGAAGGAAGGCTTTTGTACAAAAGTAGTGGCTGGAGCATATTCATATGTTATGAGCCTTATGATATTTCTACAAATGAGTTTCGTGACAGGTGTATTGCGTGAATGTATGCATATCATTCTGTATATTTTCGGGAAGAACTTTTGATGTGTTAAAAGGACATATACCTTTTTCAGTACGTATCTGTTTTTGAGCTTTGGTCAGAGAGGCTGCTCTAGAAATTTCGGGAGTTTGCCAATTAAGGAGTAATTTAGATGATTCGTTAGTACTTTATGAAGTCATTTTTAAAAATATGTGATTTTAAACTAGATTCATGCTGTGTGTGATCTACAAAAATTTTGTTTCAATATAGTAAAAGTAAAAATACAGAAACACAAGATACTTTTAGGAAAGCGTAGTGAAAACTTAGCCATACGAGAATATTTACAGAAATTTTTGAAACAAGCCAGAATTTTAAATGCAGAAAACGAAAAGAACAATGAGAAAGTTTCAGAATAAAATTTCCGATTGTGGTTATGAGGATATTAAGGTTGTGGAAGAAGAAAAAGTGGGGAAAGTAATGTTCTTTTGGTGATAAAGGTAAAGCTATTATAGGAACTTACGAGCGCAAAGCACTTCCGATGTAAAATATATTCATACACCAAGAAGAAATGAAAAGCTTCACATGAACTTGAAGTGTTTTTCCGTGGTTTACAATTTATATCAAAATAATAAAAGACTTTTTAGGGAGTGCAGCACTGATCTGTTTCTCCCATGTTTTAAAGCGAGAAGCTGCTAGCACAGAGGAGGAATCCGTGTGGGGAATCGAAGATGATGGCTGGCATATTTTGATGAATTTCTGCATAAATAAACTGTTTGCAGTTCAAAGACAAATACCCAGAATAACGGAGGATGCTGATTACAACAGTGTTTCTGCTTTTGTCAGAACATCTTACGATGATTTCTGTCTGGGGTCCACGTCGTTTCTTATGATTTTGCATGATGATTTATTATTGATCATAAAGTGATTGTCAAATTAGCAAAAGCGGTTAGGCACTGAATGCTGATAAAATTTGGGAAATAAAAGTATTTTCAGGGTGTCAAGAAAAGAAAGTACCTAGGAGTGTGGAGAAACGAAAGTAAATTTTTGATAAATTGACCTGAGAAATATATATATTTTGAGTAAAAATGAGTGAAAACTCAGAATTTGGAAAGAGTACGGATAACGAGGGCGAAATCATGGCTGAGAAAATAAGAATTTGAAACTAAATCAGGAAATAAAAATGTGGAAAACTTTGTGGATTACTCTGTGATTTGGGAAAAGCTTTCGCTTGCATGAGCTGCTGGGCGAGAGATAAGTGATTCCTATGATTTTGCATAAAATTGGAAGGAAAAATTGAATCCCAATACATGAATTTGAAATTTCAGGAAAAGAGCTTATGTCAACGGAATGCATCGTAAGTTTTCCGCTGGAAAATGTGAAAATAGGAGCGCTGTTGCCTATAACTCACGTTTTTATGAATTTATTCAGGTTTTCTGGTGGTAAGCTGGAGCACAGTCCAAAACTTTAACGGATGAATTGGAGCTGGGAGAGGCGATTGTGCACGTTGTTGTTACGACAAATGCAAGGGCTTTACAGATACTCAATGCGAATGATATGTGTGGAGGTTACGGAGTTTTGTCATAAAATTCCAATTGTAAAGTTGTTGTGCAAGAATAAATAATCTGATATTGTGAGGAAAAATTATTCGTTGTGGATGAAAGCAGGTTTTAACAACATTGGAAGAAAATAATAATATAGAATGCTGTTTGCACCAGTAGAAATGAAATGGAAATTTTTATACTTATAGAAAATAGATGTCGAAAGATTTAATTGGAAACAAATTGAAAATGAAATGAACAGCAGTTTATGCCAAGAGCATTTCATTATAGAATATGCGCATAAATTGGGGCAGTTGGGGGAAAGTAAGGTATTTGCTAGGGACAAGGATGGATTAAAGGCCTATGCGAGCTGACGATCGAGCAGAAAATAGGCGATATAAAATATCGACTTGCTGATAAAAGTACAGAGGAGGGATGAGAGGAGAGAGGAGAGAAGAGAGGAGAGAGAGAGGAGGAGGAAGAGGAGAGAGAGGAGAGGAGGAGAGGGAGAGAGAGGAAGGAGGAGAGAGAGAAGGAGAGAGAGAGAAGAGAGTGGTGGTGTTGTTTGTGTGTGTGATGAGGCTGGGGAGGTGTGAGGAGAGGGAGAGGGAGAGGAGGAGAGGGAGGAGGCTGTGCTCTTGTTGTGCAGGAGGAGGGAGAGAGGAGGAGGAAAT
>BNJV01002407.1_pt1 | contig 29489 bp, 33 predicted proteins | sample 8540591 | NCBI WGS metagenome assembly BNJV01 (sample SAMD00202457, study PRJDB9452) | human saliva metagenome | host: Homo sapiens | reverse complement strand
CATATACCTATTATACCATAAGGAACAGCCCTTGTTTCGCCCTACCCATTTTACCTCTTTAATTATCAAAATAATCCCATTTCCACAAAATAATAGTATAATAGAGGTAGAATGTAGAAAAGAGGTGAGGCCCTATGGCTGTTAAATTTACAAAAACTGATGACTTGGACAAGAATGTTTGAAGAATTCGCTAAACTTCCTGACTTAACACAAGTCACTTTTTCCAGATGACAAAAGACAAAAAGAAAAAAGTTGAGAAGAAAAATAGATGACGAGTTTTTCCAATCTCTTCCTCCTAGTGTATTACAAGCGGGAGCTATTTTTCTCTCCATCATGATTGAAGCCCTTCCCTTTTGTTCTGATTGGGAGTCTCATTTCAGGGATTGATTGAGGTCTATATCACGCCTGACAAGGTCTATGAGTTTCTCCCTCGCAATCGTTGGGGAGGATCTTTTTGAGTACCTTCATTGGCTTTCTCTTTCCATCCTGTGAGTGTGGAATCGTTCCCAATCATCAATCGTTTTTGGAAAAAAAGTGCCCAGCTACACAGCGGTTCCCTTTCTGGTGACTGCTCCCATTATCAATCCCTATCGTTCTTTTCCTACATATTCTGCCTTTGGCAATTCAATAAAACTTGCCTTCTTGCGAGCGCTGGGAGCTATTATGATTGCTTTGGTGCTTTGGGATTTTTCCTAGGATTTTTTTCTGGAAGGAACCCATTCAAAAGAGAATCCTATCACTTGCCATGAACATGACTTTTCACACTTGAGTCCCTGCTAGAAAAGTGTTTCAGGTCTTTATACAGGCTATTGATGAGTTTTTCGATATGGGGCGTTACTTGGTCTTTGGCTGTCTCTTTGCGGCTATCGTGCAGGTCTATGTCCCGACTCGGATCTTGACCTCTATCAGTGCTAGTCCAGTCCTTGCGATTCTCTTGCTCATGTTTTCTAGCCTTTCTCCTCTCTCTTTGTAGCGAGGCGGACGCCTTTATCAGTGCTTCTCTCCTCTCGAGCTTCGGCCTAGCGCCAGTCCTTGCTTTTCTGGTCATTGGTCCCATGCTTGATATCAAAAATCTCCTCATGATGAAACACTATCTCAAAGCACGCTTCATCTGGCAATTCATGGGTATCGTGACTGTGCTTGTCTTGCTTTATTCTTACATGATAGGAGTGATGCTATGATCCGATTTTTTATTTTACTTGGGTTATTTTGCCCTAACTCTGTATCTCGAGCTTTCTGGCAAAGCTCAGTCACTACATCAACCTCCACTATTCCTATCTAGTCTATATCTCAATGCTCCTTTCTCTTCTCTTGGCTCTGGTCCAATTCTATATCTGGATCAAGAAAATCAACTCTCACAGCCATATGGAAAGTCGTCGAGCTAGACAAATCAGCGTCCTTTTACTGTCTCTACCTCTCTTGATTGGAGTTGCCTTTCCGACAGTAAGTTTGGACTCGAGAACCGTATCTGCCAAAGGTTATCATTTCCCGCTTGCTGAGGGAATCGACACAGCTATTCAGGCAAGTGAAGGAACATCCAGTCAATATCTCAAACCCGATACTAGTACCTATTTTTCCAAGTCTTCTTATGAAAAAGGAAATGAGGACTACAGCTGACAAATACCTCGCCCTAGCCAACCATTCAGGTTACAGATGAAAACTATATGGAAGTCATGGAAGTTCTCTATGACTATCCACAAGAGTTTGAAGGAAAGCAAAATCGAGTTTACAGGCTTTTGTCTATAACGATCCTAGTCATCCAGATAGGCAGTTCCTCTTTCGCTTTGGAATCATCCACTGTATCGCAGACTCTGGTGTATATGGACTCTTGACCAAGGGAAACTCACGCCAGTATCCTGACAATACCTGGATTACCGCCAGAGGAACCCTGACCCTCCATTACCATAAAGAACTCAAACAAAAAACTCCCAACACTAGAAGTTGAGAGTTTCACAAAAAGTAGACAAACCAGAAAAATCCCTTATGTCTATCGTGTGTTTCAATAAAAAGTGACCCAACAACAGACAAATTACTTTTTAAAGTAGCTTGTCTTTTTGTTCTCTAGTTCAACAAAATCAACACACAACCTTTCAAACTATAGAAAAAAAGTCCCAAGAAATAAGATTTCTCGAGACCATAAAAAAATGTTAATAAGATAGGGTTGACAATCATCACATATCATAGCTTAACTGCAATAGAGTTGTGATAGAAAAACGTTAATTTACTAGAAAAAAATAAAACTCATATTAAACTGAATATTCAGTTTCTTACTGGCATAAAGCTATTTGAGTTTAATTTAACAACCACTAACCTCTATTAACGCCACCAAATGCTGAACCAAAAACGGAAGTAGAATCCTAAGAACATAATGTGCACCTCCTTTTTGAAAAAAACGTTTTTCCATCTCAACTATATTATATATTTTCTTGTAGAGAATTGCAAATTTTTTTCAGATCAAATTACTAGCTTTTTTTCAAAAAAATATGATAAAAGACAAAAATTTTTATATTAAAAAAATAGTTATTTACTTTCGGTTTCTGTAAAATGAAGACATAATATAAATGCACTAAGTCCCATAACTGGATTTTTTTCAGTTAAACTTCATAGCTTCCAGTTGTTGAAATTATGAACTAGCCTCTTTTCTGCACCATGAATCTCCGCTTTTTACTGTTTTTCTTCAGCTCAGTTGGACTACTTCTCATTTTGTAACAAAGCTCTTACCTCATCTGCTCCAATTTTATCCTCAGCTTTTTCAAAGAGTTGAATAGATTGATAAAAAAATAATTTCGTGATTTGACTGAATCTTGCTTCAGATAAATCACTCCCATCCCTCTATAAGCACAAGCTTGGGCAATGAAGTCCTCAGTTGTCAAAGCAAAATCTAGGGATTTTTGCATATAGCTTTCTGCCTCTTCTAGATTTCCCAACTTTAAACGAAGGTAGCCTTGTTCATAGTTGTTAACAGAAAATTTCAAAAGCATCATTGGGAAAAATATTTTTTTATAATTTGCATTTCCTGATCGATATAGAGTAGAGCTTTTTGAAAAATGACCCATTTCACTGTAAACCATCGCTAACTGATGATAACCTATATGTTCATTTTCTTGGTCACTTTTAGTTCGGGCTAAGTCAATATAACGCTGGTAGATACTTAAGCACTCGTTATAATTTTGCTCTTCAAGATAGATATAGCCCATCAAATTTAATAAACTAAAATTAGTGCAAGTTTCCAAAGAAAAAAATCAGCTTCAACTAATTTTTAGCCTCTTCAATCTTGCCTTCAAACAATAATTCCCATGCTTGATTCATGCTTATTCTCCTGCATCTTACGTTGTATAGAAATCTATTGATAAATCGCTATCAGACTCGTATTTTTTCCAGGCTAAACTGAAACCATAATAATCCTGAAATTCAGGGTGCCAGTCAGAATAAAGTGGGATACGACTATATTTTCTTGCAACAACTTCGTCTTCAAATTCTGGAGATTCCCTGCAGTAATACCAAATTGAAGACCATTTAGTTCCAACTATTGCCCCAAACATTTTCATCAGAAAGAACATCGATCCATCTCGAGGCATCAATATCAAAATCTGCACATAATTCCAGCTCATAGAATTTTCTACAGTTAATCTCTGAAGGCTTAATATAAAAGGCACCTTCTACTTGGTACTTTTTATCTCTGACTTGAATCTGTGTGATTTTCATTGGAATCGGAACTCCATTTAATTCTAACCAGAAATAGCCTAAGGGAGTTTTGATACTATAATATGTTTGCTGAGTGACAGGTTTAGCATTTTTAGAGCAAGCATCAAGAATTCTTCCAAGCTTAATTAAATTTCTACAAACGATTTTTGAAGTGTGTGGGTCGAAATGTGAATACCTACGGATGACTCGTTTTAACTTTTCAACAGGAAAAGTGATATCCTTTGGTAGGGCATGATACTTCTGTACAACTAGAGCAGTTTTTCAGTATTTTCCTTTCCTACTGGGACAATAACAGCATGTCCAATATGGATATTTGGGTCATCACAGATATAAGTATAGCCATTCCCTCCCTCCTGAAACTCAACTACAACAAGATTTAGCTCTTGATCTGGATCAAAGAGAGGTTCAACCTTTTCAGCTTCTTGGCGTTCATAAAAAAGTAAAGCAATCTCTATCCCCCGTCTTCGCCAAAAACCATGAAACTTCCACACTCAGGGCACTTCCACATATAAAAAGATGCTTCTGAAATCTCATCATAAGAAATTTTATTATGGTCGTCAGCTTTATTCATGATTTCTTCAAACAACTCATCCGAATAAACTGAATAAGCATTTGGATCAGGCGCTCTATGGTTGTTCATTGCTTGCCCGCATTTACATGTCCATTTACCCATAAACAACCTCAGTCGTGCCTTAATTCTTCAAGGAAAAAAATTGATTTAGAGCTTTCCAGTCTCTTTTTCTTCCTCAGCTAACACTTTTGGACGTAGGCATCGAGCTCTTGAATATTATCTAAAATATAATCTTGAATTGGCTTTATAGGATCAATTTCCATACCTTCAGGACCGTTTATCTTAATGTCAAGCAATCTTGAAAACATGCTCCTTCATTTTGAGACGGAAGCAATTCTTTTCACCAAATCATCAAACAAAATTGGAGGGAATAGAATGGTATTTTTCGATCCAACGACAAGCCAAAAATAGGACGTAGCGCATAGAAATACTTTTTAGGTTTGACCTTGTCTCCAGAAAGATACTTATTCATTTGAGTTCTAGCAGTGTTCAAGTAATGGTGCAGCATTTTTCTTCTCAGAAAAATACTGGTTTGCAAGAGGACGTATGCGTTCGATAAAAATTCGTTTGTTGATAAACAATTGGCGACTGTAACCATTCAAACAGTGTTGGATTTGACTTATAAAGGAGTTTTAAAGTCTTATCTAAATCCCAGCCGCTCACATCCCAAGTATCGTCAATTGGTAACTCGATAACATCACGCTGTTCATTTAAACGGAGATAGAAATCTCGCTTGTGTTTGTAGATAAACCGTACATCAAAGTCACTGTCAGGAGACTCAAAGCCCCATGCACGACTACCAGACTCGACAGCCCACAAAACTGTGACATCATAATCACGCTCAATTTCTGCTAATTTTTCAGGTACCAGAATATTCATTTCTTCTTGCGTTTGCATTTACAACCTCTTATTATTTACGCTGCTTCTCCAGCTCGATCATTGATGAGTTCAATTGTTTGGACAATATTACGAAGTATAGGGAGTTGGTGTTGAAAGAGTAGTTGAACTGAACCATACGATTTAAACGGCTCTTGTGTTAAAACTTTAGTCTCCAAGCAACCATTTTCTACAATGTAATCTACAATCAATTTCACAAAGGAAATCTGCTTGGCATTGAGACTCTCATCCGATAAAAATTTAGAAAAAACTTGATTGGCAGACTCTCTATCCAAACCAATAATCTCACGAACCAATCTAGGAATTGCCTTATTTTTCATAATGTTGTTTGGTAATCTGACTTGCTACCCTAATTTTTCCCATAGCAATGTTTCAAGTGCAAAGTAAATCTTGAGAGGTCAATTTTTCATTATGGTATAACTTAGAAATTGCTTCATCATCTAGATGAGTTTTCAAATAATGTTCAACTTTTTCATTATAAGATCGCAGGTCATTGACTTGTAAATATGGCTCGTATCATGGACAGTGGAAAGAATGTGATCATCAAAATTGACATAATATACAGTGCGTTCTGGTTTATCCAGAAAACTGTAATAAATCTCGAAGCGCAAAGCGTATTTTTTCCAGCTCAGATAAATCAACTTCTTCCCAAAATTCTGGTTCTTGTACTTTCCTGATGATTTCAGCCTGTGCAAAAACCTGTGGTATATTGCCAACCCTAGCAAGAGCCTTTAGCTGTTTTCATAACTTGAGATATATGGACAGTTGCTGACTTAGCTAACAGTTGTCCCTAACTGTATCTGAAACAACCATAAATCAAATCGTCTCGCCATCTCGTCCTCTTTATTTTCTTCAAAAGAAGCGGAGAAAGATCTTTCTGGATTGTTTCACTTGTGACGGTCGTTAGATTTTGCCAATTTTCCAACTTCCTATAAGTATAAACTGTATCTAAGACCATACGAACCCTAAAATCCAACTCATTTAAATTCACCATACGTCCGTGAAGTTCTGTTACGAGTTGTTGACGGTATTCTCTAGCAAACTGATCATCTTGATAATGAAGTCCCCTGCAGTTCTCGAATCAAAGTCCACCTTGGTGTTAAACAAACGTTGAGTCAAAGAAACAATGTGACGGCCATCTCCTCTCTTGGATCAGCTTTGAAATATTCAAAATTATCACCATAATCAAATACCAAGAAATTTTCCTTATCCTGCTCAGGGCCAAATAAATCTTTACAAAGACGGGTTCCACGGCCAATCATCTGCCAAAATTTAGTTTTAGAACGCACTTTCTTGAAAAAGATTAAATTGACAACCTCTGGTACATCAATACCTGTATCCAACATATCAACAGAAATTGCAATTTGAGGGTATTTCTCCTTAATTTTAAAATCATCAATTAAGGTTTGATAATGCTTAATGCTATAATCAATCACTTGAGCATAATCGCTTCCTTTTTCAGAATAACGTTCGTTAAAAAATATCTCTGATGTATTCAGCGTGTCGATGGTTTTTAGCAAAAGATAATGGTTTTACCAATTTCGTCACCTGAAGCTGTCTGAATCCCTCTTGTCATTAGTTCATCTAAAACAATTTTCGACTGTTTTTCATTGAAAAATAGAGGTATTAAAAATCCGCAGGATCGATATCTTTCTCAGAACTACCATCTTCAAATTGGCTATCAAAAATATTCTTTTTCGTCTTGGGATAAATCATCGTAATGTAGACCATCCGTAGGTAGTTTTCAACTTCGTTTCAATCGAATGATAAGCTACTAAATAGCCATCTTTGACAGCCTCTTCCAGATCGTATGCGTATGTTGGAACACCATTCTCCAAGTTAAAAGAAACCGTAAGTATTTTTATCTAAATCTTGACGCGGGGTGGCAGTTAATCCTACGATCCGTGCATCAAAATAGTCAAAAATTGATTTGTATTTCTGATAAATAGAACGGTGAGATTCGTCAATTATAATGAGATCAAAGTGCCCAACAGTGAAAGGGGCGTTGGTTTACTTCTTCTTGATCACTAATCGCTCCTATCATAGTCGGATAGGTTGAAAAAAACCATACGACTAGATCGAGCACTATCTTTATCCTCTAAGAAATGCAAACTGAAAGATCTGGAAGTAATTTCCTAAATGAATCATAAAGCTTGCTTAACTAGGGAAGTTCTATCAGCCAAAAAGAACATTTTTACCCAGTTATGACGCGATAGGATATCAACTAGAGAAACCGCTGTACGGGTTTTCCCAGAACCAGTTGCCATAACCAAGAGTGCCTGTCTACGATTATTGGAGAATGCTTCACAGACACTTGTAATCGCATGTTTCTGATAATGACGTCCAGAAATGTCGTCCCTAATTTTGCTAGAAATATCCTCGAGTGGTTTTTGCAAGTGACGTCTGTCCATCAACAGTTGCAACTCTTCTTGAGAGTAGAACCCTGCAATCTGACGACGATTAACACCATCAAGTATGTAGTGCTTTAAACCATTGGTAATAAAGCAAATTGGCCGATAATCGATTTGTTTCTCAAGAACTTCAGCATATTCCTTGACCTGCACCTCCCCTACTTCTGGATTCACAGATGACTTTTTAGCTTCAACAATTGCTAGAACTTTTCCCATTTTTGCCATAAAGGACATAGTCACAGTATCCAGTTCCTGTACCATGCTTCCAGACCATGAACGGCTACCTCAACACGACAGTTTTCCTCAAATGTCCAACCCGCTAAACGGAGATCGATATCTATAAAGAGTTTTTCTTGTCTCTGCTTCAGATAGTTGATCGATATGGAAAGATACATCTTGCCGTAGAGCTGCTGTTTCACGTTTTTCAGTATAAGTCTCTTGAGCAGCCAATGACTGACTAGCCATCTGTTCATCGAAATCAGGAAGATCTGGCAAACTGTTTTGTAATTTCGCCATAGATTGTGGCGTTTCTCGAAACTTGATGTTTGCTGAAAGTGGCAATAACTGCTCGTCGAAAATAACGCTCCACAAACTCGTTACTGTAGCAATAATCAATAAAATTGACAAACTGATACAAATGATGCAAAGCCAAAATCGCTTCTCGTTCCTTAATTTCTCCACCATGTGCAGCATGATTTCCCCATCGAATTAAAAGAACAATCTGCCTATGGAGCTCAGGATCCACAATCTCTCTAAAATCATCATCCCATACCAAAGAAGATAAGGTAGCACGATAGGGAGCTTCTAAATATGAATCGTGACTATATATCCAATGAACAGCCTGCTCCAAAAGCACGACGTGCCATAAAAAGCAGTAGCTACAGTTGATGTCGCGATCATATTCTCAGCCTCTATACAAGGCTTTGAAAATAGACTCATACTCTTCGTTATTTAAAAGAAAATCAAAATTTCCCATTTTTCTCTCACTTTGAATAAATAGATAGCTATATTATACTAGATTTCAAGCTATTTCTCCACAGTTTTATAACTATCCCACAAGCAAATTGTGATTTGTCGACCTGAGCCACAAAGTCTGCGAACTCGTTTTGGAGGGAAAGAGGGGAGGGGACTCTAATTCATAAAAAATTTTTGCATTTCGAAATATGTTGTCATACTCGACTAGTTCAGAGGCACTTTAATTTTTAATCATTATAGAACTATGTCATTTGTAATAAGTATCATAAGAAATACTGGGTTTACTCAATGACATTCAGAGACAACCTTCCATCAATCTATCTGGCATATAGGGATGATCACTATTAATCTTTCCAAACATACCCAGCTAGCTCCCAACTAGTTCAAAGTGTCTCATATGACTACAATATATCACCCGTATTTCAACTAAATATTCATCTAAGGGAATATAATCGACTGGTAAATGTCAAGCTTTCAGATGCCCACATTATCAAATAATCAGTACGATACAGCTCCTGTTTCTTTAATACTTTATATCAATTGCTGATTTTCCCCTCATCCGTAGCCAAACTTTTACCTGCTCTTAGTATCTTTTATATATCTATCTACATCTCATTTCTGAGTACAGGATACTCTTCAAACATCTCGTTAAATCGGGATTTGCATTTAAGAGATGAATTTTTGATGCGAATGTTTAACATTGCTTTGGTTGACCATGGCATAGGCCAGGGTTGTGTCAATTTTGCTGTGACCTAGTAGTTTTTTTGGACTTGTTCGATAGGCATTCCTTTATCAATCGCCTTAGTCGCTAAGGTTCTTCTGAATTTATGTGGATGAACCTTTTTGTATTCCAAGTTTATGTCCTAAATTTCTCAATCGAATCTCGACACCCGCAATTCCAAGTCTCTGAGCTTTTCCAACTAGCGTTACAAAAAGGGCAGGATGGCTATCTTTTCTATCATTGAGATAGTTTCTTAAATGAATTTTCGTACGAGCATCAAAATATACGGGTCTTTCTTTTTTCCCTTTTCCAAAAACAACACACTCTCTGTTTTTCAAAATCAATATCAGAACGATTCAACTGGACCAGTTCTCCCTACACGCATACCTGTTGATGCTAGTAGGTCAATCATTGCCAAATCTCTTAAATTTTCACAGTTATCCCGCATAATTTCCAGATGTTCATCCGTATAAGTTTCTTTTACAGTTTGTTCTGTCTTAATTTTTTTAATCCTTCGAATAGGGTTCTTGATGATATATTCCTCTTGCTCAAGCCAAGCAAAAAGAAGACAATATACGCCGAATATTATCCAAATTCGCCTTGCTACAGTCCTTTTCAGACTGATAATTTGCAAGATAACTCCTTAGATCATCTGTTGTTAGTTGTGTCACAGACTCCTTACTATGATGAAACAAATTTTCAATTGTTCTCTGGTAATAACGTATTGTTTTTGCGCTACAGCCTCCACCTGCTTAGCAGTGATGAATAGTTGCAACAGATTATTATTTCGAATGCTTTCTGCTTCTTTTTCCATCCACTAGATGGCGCTCTAAACTCTCTCTCAATGCTAGTAATTGTTCATTGTTTAAAAAGTGGTAACATTTCTTGTATGATAATTGTAACTTTTGATTCCATAAATTCTCACTTTCATAATTACTCATCAATAAAAGAGGCAATATCAGTTTCTGCATCACAGAATTCTAATATTGCCTGTTCATTTATTTTCTTATGCTCATTTCAATCCAGCATACTATCTTACTTTTTGAGCTTTTCTCTGATAGAATGTTCAGAAACCCATTTAGAGTAGCTTATCATTTTTCATCAGTTAAAGCTTCTACCGCTATAGTCACGCACATATCAACCGCTTCTTCCACGGAAACAGTAAAGTGATAACCATTTAATTGTAAAAACTTCACCAAAACAAAGAAGGCTGTTCGTTTATTGGCGTTGGCAAAAACATGCTTCTTTATCAATTGGACAAATAATATTGTTGCTTTATCAAAAATTGTTGGATAAAGAGGTTTGCCAAAAACAAATTGTTCTGGTAAGTTCACAATCATATTTAACGCTGAAGGACTAACTGTTTGAATTTGCTCCTTTGGAGAATACCGTTGAATTACTAAAGCATTGATTTTTTCAATTTGCTTTTCTGTTAGATAGACTGTCATTTTTCCACCAAAGCTTTGAAAACATCGTCGTATTCATCAAAAATTGTATCCAATTTTAAGTTAAAGGCATCATCAGAAACATAAGAGATCTGATGATCCAATTCTTCAGGAGTAAAGATAATTTCACCACTTGGTAACAATTTTTGCTTCGTATTTAACACCACTTGGAATATTGAACTCGCTTGGAATCGTAATGGTGATTGAATTTCCTTGTTTTTCTTGTTTTTACAACCATCTGATTTCCTCCTTTGAAGTATTATAACAAATAATTACGGTAATTACAACGATAGTGTAAAAACTGCTATTTCATCTCAGATCTTAACCGAAATATTCCTGCATAAGTGATTTTTTTCAAGGTTTCCAATTCTTCCAGAGATTTTTGAATTGCCAATTGTGATTTGTCGACCTGAGCCACAAAGTCCGTGAATTCGTTTTGGAGGGAAAAGAGGGGAATATTTAATTTGAAATTACTAATGAAATCTTAGAATTCTTCTCTGTCCTCCGCTTCCTGTCATCTTTCTCTCACCTTCAAGTCTAAATTCCGAGCATTATTGCATGGTATAATCCATACTGTATTGACAGTGTTCTTTGGCTAGAACATGGACTCAGTTGAATCGACTGATACCATTCAATAACCCAAATAATGAGCCACATTTTCCATTTTCAAAACATGGTGTAATTTTTGCAACAATTACATCAGTATCCTTAAAAGTAAACCCTTTTTCGAACATCATCAATATTTCGATTAATAGATAAATTAATTTTTCATTTTTCACTAACGTTTTGCCATTGGTATAAACGAAACATCTCCATTAAAGTTTAATAGCTCCTCCTTTTATTCGGATTTAACTCAGTGTGATCTTCTAATTTAGACTGTGGATTATCCAAAAATATCTCCCTAAACATCTCGTTAAATCAAGTTTTACAAAGGTCGTAAGGTTCTCTATTTGTTTGTTTCGAATTAAGATTAGGTGTTCGTAAATCATGAATAGTCTGAGTGATTTCTTTTTGGTGTTATGTCAAAATCAGGTGTATTATAATCTTACGAAAGATTGTCTAGTAATTTAGTGGTTGTGCTGACCCAGTTATAACATCATTAAAACCACGATATTGAAAGAAAAGTAATATAAAAATCTATCATAGATTACTGATTCATCTAAGTCATCAAGGGTATAGAGGTTTCCAGTAACGTAAGAATAAGGCGATGATTTATTTACTGTACCACGAGTCCGCACCGACAAGTTATACAAAGTGTAGGCTTCTCGTGATTATAATCCGAGAAAAGTAACCGATTATCCCATTTTGCACCGAAAACTGGATGTCCATCTTTGACTAATTCATTAGTCGAATGGTTTTCCACTGTTTAGGTTTACGCATCAATTAATTTCATGCAACCACCTCCTCGAAAATATCGGGAGTTTGACTTGAGTTCGTTATATGAGTTGTTCTTCCCTGTAATTGAACTGCTGAATGTCGAGATGTGAGATACTAATCTGTGTATGATAATTAGGTGGGTTATCTCAATTTTTATCTAAAGAGGATTTTAGTTTAGCTTCCCTCTAGATTGAACCTGTGATATATGGCGTTAAATCTAAATAGTCAAGAATAAGTTTGATATAGTTAATATCAACACCTGTTTTCATTTAAGTACATACTTGCATGATTATTAACTCGCGCTTTTCATTCATCACATAAGTACATTCCTCATCTTTACCCCAATTCTTACATCATCCTCAGCAATACAAAAGTTTCTTCATTTTCGTCAAAAATATATTTCATCTATAAAATCAATGAATGTTATTTGCACCACAGTACGGATATGTGAGAACTGATTTTTCTGACCGTTGAAGATTATTAAGGGGTTTTCTACGATTATCATATTGATTGTCACTTCCCCCTAACTTCACTTTTTCATACTTCCATCTCCCTACTTGAGTAATTCTTCTAACTCTACTAAAACCAGCTTGAATTTCTTTTTCTAGATCATTGATTTTTCTTTAAGATGACTTCTGTTGGTTCATACTCAACTTTTTCATACTCGATTTCTTTGTATTTATTGATCGATAAATCATAATCATTATCCTTTATCTCATCGACTGGAACAAAGAAAAGACTGGTCCGTTCTCTTACGTTCTGCTTCGTTTTTCAAGTTGATGGAAACGTTCGAATAATATCTGGAATATCATTATCACTGATCGGTTGTCGTTTATCATCCAAACTTAAACCATCTGCTTTCATATCGTAAAAACCAGACCTTATCCGTTCCACCATCTCCAGTCTTTTGTAAAGATGAGAATGGCAGTTGAAACTCCAGCATAAGGCTTGAAAACACCGCTAGGCATTGAGATTACAGCATCTAATTTATGATTCTCAACAATTTCTTGACGAATTCCTTTGTGGGCTTTAGAAGAACCAAAGAGTACACCATCAGGTACAATAACCGCTGCACGCCCCCTGGTTTCAATGTACGCAAGAAAAAGAGCAAGGAAAAAGCAATTCTGTCTTTTTGGTTTTTACAGTCGCAAGGAGATCATTTGAAGTTGAATCGTAGTCAAGCGATCCTTTAAATGGAGGATTTGCTAAAACTAAAGTGTACTTATCTGCTTCTTCATTATCTTGAGATAGTGAGTCAAGATAACTAATTTGTGGATTTTCCACTCCATGTAGCATCATGTTCATTGCACCAAGTCTCAGCATAGTTGTATCCGTATCATTTCCATGAAACATATTGTTATGAAAATGATTGATATTATCTGTATTGGTTTCCCATTCATCTTTCTTACGCTTTTAAGTAACGGCTGGCAGATACTAAGAAACCAGCAGAGCCCCATAGCAGGATCCGAGACAATATCTTTGATAGTTGGTTGCATCAACTCCACCATCATATCGATGATGTGACGAGGGCGTACGAAACTGTCCATTTTACCTGCTGTTGACAATTTTTGATAGTAGATATTCATAGATGTCTCCAATATCATTAACTCCTGTGCGTCGTTATCAAAAATCTATATCTGAACCCTCTAGTTGGAAATTCGTCTAATATAGAAATCACCTTTTGGAGCGTAGCTGGTTTATTAATTTGAAAGATGGCTTCACGCATATAACGTGAAAAAAAGCTGTATCGTCAGTATCACCCTTAAGATTCTTAATAAATGGAAAAAAATCTCCTGTGTCATTAAACGATAAACTTCCTGAGCATCTCCTATATTTTTAAAGGTCGACCAACGGTATTCAGGTTTGTCTTTTTGGAAAAATTCCCTCATAATAAATCCCTAGAAACTCAGCATCGCTTTCGCGTCCAAGTTCAACACTATCCAAATCCTTCATAAAACAGAAGATAAGTCAATTGTTCAATATTTGTTAGAGGATTTGCGTTGCCTTCGAGTCCACAGCATTTCCCACAGTTGATCAATTTTTATTTTTTTAATTCGCCTGTAATCATATTAGTCTCTTTTCTTTGGTTTTTAAAGTTATGAATATCACTATTTTAACAGATTTTCAATCAAGCTTCAATTATGTTTCTTTCTATTAAAATTCCTTTCAAAAATAAAAAAGCAAACACAAAATATGGTTCACTTTTTAAACTCTTTCTACTCTCCATCCTTCCAGTTCCGAGCAATCTCTTCGTCTTTCTGGAGTTGGTCTACGAGTTCCTCTACGGAGTCAAATTTGACCATATCTCGGACACGGTCAACCAGTAGACAATGACGGTCTCACCATAAATATCATCTGAAAAGTCAAAAATATTGACTTCAAAACGCGGCTCTTCGCCATCAAAGGTGACATTTTTGCCAACGCTCGCCATGCCACGATATCTCTGACGTTGTACTTCTACATCGACTACGTAAACACCATCTGCTGGCATATAAGTTCGATCTCTCAGGACTAGATTGGCTGTTGGATAACCGATAGTACGCCCACGAGCATTCCCATGAACGACCATTCCACGGGATGGAAGCGGTGTGCCGAGTAGATGATTGACCTCCTTGACATCTCCATCAAGAATAGCTTGGCGAATCCGTGTAGAGCTAATCTTGCCCTTTTCGTCCTCGACTGGAGGAACAATGATGATCTCTCCATCAAAATAGTCCTTCAGGTCATCCGCAGTTTTCTTATCAGAGCCAAACGTGTAATCAAATCCTGCTACGATAATCGCTGGTTTTAAAGCTCTAACATAAGTATCAAAGAATTCTTGACCCGTTAAACTAGCAAATTTGCTACTAAAGTCCAGTAAGAAAAGAGCCTCTACTCCGTGCCACTTCATCTTGTGCTCCCGTTCCTCGTGATTGACGATGTGAAGCATGAGCTCAGGTTGGTAAGGTTGTAAGGCAAGTTTTGGTGACTCTGTAAAGGTCATCACGACAACTGGCAGATAATCCTTCATCGAAGCCTTACTGGCCACTTCAAAAAGTTTCTGATGCCCCTTGTGGATGCCATCAAAATAACCTAGTACAAGGACTGTTTTTCCCGGTACTGCAATATCTTTTTCGTTCTTAATAGGTACTGTTGTAATCATGAAACTATTATATCATAGAGCAAGTCTTTTCGCTAAGAGGAAATCCCAAATGTCGTTTTTTGCGCCTGAACTGACCTTGATAGACAATTCAAGCTATGAGTTTTTAAAAATAGCACCTCCTAAGAGATGCTATCATTTGGTAACTAGTCCACTGTTTCTTCTAAATCTTTTAACTTAACCGAAACAATCTTAGACACACCTGATTCTTGCATGGTAACTCCATAGATAGAATCCGCTGCCGCCATCGTTCCCTTACGGTGGGTCACGACGATAAACTGACTATCCTTATCAAAGCGATTGAGGTAATCTCCAAAGCGTTTGACATTGGCTTCGTCCAGCGCCGCCTCTACCTCGTCCAAGATGACGAAAGGAATGGTCTTAACTCGGATGATTGAGAAGAGCAGAGCCAGAGCAGATAGGGCTTTTTCACCACCACTCATGAGGTTGAGTGATTGGATTTTCTTACCTGGTGGTTGAACAGAAATCTCCACACCAGCTGTTAAAAGATCGCCCTCAGTTAATATCAAGTCTGCCTGACCTCCACCAAACATCTGTCTAAAGGTCACTTTAAAGGACTCACGAATAGCCTCAAAGGTTGATTTAAAGCGTTCCTTAACCTCATCATTCATCTCTGTGATGGTCTCAAGAAGCAGGTTTTTACGCAGACAAAATATCATCTCGTTGGCTATTGAGGAAATCCAAACGATTGTGAACTTCTTCGTACTGGTCAATAGCGTCCAAATTGACAGGACCCAGTGAGCGAATAGCCTTCTCTAAATCCTTAACCTCTTGCTCTGCCAGATTGAGATTTTCCAGTTCATGAGCCTTTTCTAGAGCCTCTGTGTAGCTGATCTGGTACTGGTCTGTTAATTGAGCTTGTAGATAGCGTAAGCGTTCGCTGACCTTTTCCTTCTTAGCTTCAGCGCGTGTTTGCTTGCGAATCCACTCCTCATTCTGCTGACGAGCCTGATCCAAATGGCTGGCAATATCATCCAGCTGACCTTCGATATCATCCAACTCAAACTGCTTGCGAATCAAACCTTGTTGAAGATTTGTTTTCTGAGTTTTGGCCTCTTCCTCCTGCTGACTTAGCAAATCCGTATCAACTTTCTCGAGATTATCAACCTTTTCTTGGAGGAGACGCTGAATCTCCTCTTGTTCGATATCCAGACTATCCAGTTCCTTGCCTAAGCGTTCAATATCAGTCACTTCATACCGCTTTTGTGCTTGCAGTTCTGACTTAAGCAAGCGCGCTTGAGAAATCTGTTCCTGCAAGTTTTGATAACGTTCTTGAATAGCGTTTTTGTTAGACTTAATCTCTTCAATCTCAGCTTCCAGATTTTGCTTTTCACTGGCGATAGTAGCAAGGTGCTCTTGGCATTTTTCCTTGTCCGCTTGCCAATCTCCTTCAGAAAGACGATTTAATTCCTCTTCTTGAAGTTTCCAAAGCGTTTCCAGTTCTTCGACCTGCTGATTGGTTTGTTGATAAGCAAGATACAAACCTTGCTCCTGAATACGAGCTTGCTCACCCTGAGATTTGATAGCTTCTAATCTTTCTGCCAATACCACCATCTCGTCTTGTAAAGTCTTCAAAGTCGCCTCTTCTGACCGTAAGTCAGCCTCTTCTTCAGCAATTTCTTTTTGTAATTGCTCCAGCTCTGGCTTGATGAAAATACTGTTGTTTTGACGATTGGCACCACCTGCATAAGAACCACCTGTGCGCAACTCTGTCCCATCCAGTGTCACCATGCGAACCTGATAGCGAACTTGACGAGCAGCTTCACGCGCATGTTCTACGGTATCAAAGATAGCCGTCGTTGCTAACAAGTTCTTGAAAATGGCTTCTAGTCTCTTGTCAAACGACACCAACTCATCTGCCATACCCAGAAATCCTGGACTTGCAGCGATAACGTCTTGATTCTGACTAGAAATTGTACGCGCCTTAATCGTTGTCAAAGGAAGGAAGGTCGCACGACCAGCTCTATTGCGTTTGAGGAAATCAATCGCCTTTGTTGCCGCGTTTTCATCTTCTACGATGATATGTTGACTGCTAGCTCCAAGTGCAATTTCTAAGAGCAGTTTGATAATGAACATCAAAGGTCAGATGCTCACTGACTGCACCAATGATCCCACCAAGACGGTCTTTTTCTTGGAGAACACTCTTAACACCCGCGTAAAAATTACTATGATTTCTTAGAATGTTTTCTAAGCTTTGGGCTCGAGCCTGCTTGTTTTTGAGACTATCCAGACGGTCAAAGAGTTGGCTCTGCTGGGCTTGGTAAGAAACTTTCTGCTCCTCTTGCTCCTTGGCACTAGCTTGGTAGTCTGCCAATAATTTCTGAACCTGCTCCTTGGCGGTTTCAAGCTCGTCTTTTTGCTGACTAGCCTTCTCTTTAGCTGTAGCCAGTTGTTCTTTCAATTTCTCAAGTTGATCTGCTTGTTTTTGAGATAGTTGACGGCTGTTCTCCAGTTCATTCTCTATTCGTGTCAACTGGTTTGAGACATCCGCTTCTTCTTGTAAAAGAGCTACAAAACGTTCACGTAAGGAGCTCAATCATCTGGTCAGGATCATCTGAAAATGCTAACAACTCTGCTTCTAGGCGATTGAGTTCCTTGTTGTTTTCAGCTAGACTTTCCTCTAACTGTTCCAAATTCCCTTCTTTTTCAGCCTTTTCCTTACTTAGAGCCTTTCTCTTATCTTCTAAAGATGCCAAACGGGCTTGTGCTTCTTGTTGATTGAGAGCAACTTGCTCGGACTCCAGTTTTGATAGGGCTAATTTTCGCTCTAAATCACTTATCAGATTCGTCAGATCCATCAAACTTCCTTGGTCTTTGGACATTTGAGCTTGGAGATCTTGGCGTTTCTTTTTAAGACTTTGATTTTCTTCTTCTAACTCTTCACGCTTTTGATAATAACTAGTCAAAAGCTCCTGAACCTGAGTTAGTTCTTCTTCTGTCAGCTCTAGTTCAGCCTTGTTTTCCTTGATTTGGGCTACCAGTACATCCAAGTAAATAGCCTTGCGTTGACCATCCAGGTCGAGAAACTTTCGAGCATTCTCAGCTTGTTTTGGCAAGAGGCTTGATTTGATTGTCCAACTCATAGATAATATCCTCTAAACGGTCTAGATTATCTTGAGTTTGCTGTAGCTTGCTTTCTGTTTCTTTTCTACGAGTCTTGTATTTCAGAACTCCAGCTGCTTCTTCAAAAATAGCTCGACGCTCTTCAGGCTTGGAATTAAAAATCTCCTCAACCTTCCCTTGGGAAATGATAGAGAAGGAATCCCGTCCCAGACCTGTATCTAAGAAAAGGTCATGTACATCACGTAGACGAACTTTCTTGCCATCAATTCGATACTCACTATCTCCACTACGATAGATATGGCGTTCTACCTTGATTTCTTGTCCCGCATCCTTGATAAAGCCATCTTCATTATCTAAAGTCACGACAACCGAAGCATAATTGAGCGGTTTGCGACTTTCAGTCCCAGCAAAGATGACATCGGGCATCTTGCCACCACGAAGGCTCTTAACACTAGACTCACCCAAGCCCATCGCAGACTTTCTGTGATATTTGACTTTCCAGAACCATTTGGTCCAACGACAGCTGTCACACCTTGGTCAAAGACGACTTTTGTCTTGTCAGCAAAGGACTTGAATCCCTGAATCTCAATTTCCTTTAAATACATGAATCCAGCCCCTTCTCAACGGCATTTTTTGCAGCCTCTTGCTCTGCTAATTTTTTAGAACGGCCTTGACCTTTTCAGATGCTCTTTCCTTCAACCAGAACTTCTACATCAAAAACCTTATCATGAGCAGGTCCTGTCTCAGAGATAACCTGGTAGCGAATGTCCACATCCCCATTGACCTGAAGCAACTCTTGCAGATGTGTCTTGTAATCCTTAATCATTTCAAAGTCACCTGCTTCAACCTTGGGAATCATGACCTGATAGATAAACTCTTTTACCTTAGCCACATCTTTGTCTAAAAGCAAAGCACCCAGAAAGGCTTCAAAAGCATCACCAAGAATGGTGTCACGATTGCGACCACCAGACTTTTCTTCCCCTTTTCCTAGTTGATAAACTGATCAAACTGGCAATCACGCGCAAAACCAGCCAAACTCTCCTCACGGACAATCATGGCACGGAGCTTGGACAAATCGCCCTCTGGTTTTCTTTAGGATATTTCTTATACAGATATTCTAAAATCAATAATTGCAGAACAGCGTCTCCTAAAAATTCCAAGCGTTCATTGTGTGAAATTTTTAAGAGGCGGTGCTCATTGGCATAACTCGTATGAGTAAAGGCAGTTTCCAGTAGCTTTTTATCTGCAAATTCGATTGCAAAACCGTCTTTCAGTACAGTTTGTAATTCTTTCATACCAACCTCTTTCTAATAATTACGATCCTTTCTATTATAACAAAAAGCCCCCTGAGGTCACTTTAAAACGGAACTAGGAAAGATTTGGATAATTTTTGAAAGATAGATTTTCTAATTTTGGAGCAGTATAAAGAAAAACCTTATTTAAAAGCTTTTTTTGGACTATTTACATCCACCCTGAGGGAATCAGAACCCCATCTCAAGAACCGGAATCTTACGTGATATCCATTACACTAAGGGTGGAAACTTGTTTTATTATAACAGAAATTTGCTCTAATAACAAGTTTTTTATGGATGGACTAAGCGTCTATTAGTGGGAAGCATCACCATTCCAGATAGAGTTTTTCACGATTACATAATCAACGTGCTTGAGGTCAGCAACCTTGCGTCCACCTGCGTAGGAGATTGCACTTTGCAGATCTTGCTCCATTTCAGTAAGGGTATCTTGCAAATGCCCTTTGGCAGGAAGTAAGATGCGTTTTCCTTCTACATTTTTATAAGCACCCTTTTGGTATTGGGAAGCTGAACCATAATATTCTTTGAACTGTTCCCCATCGACTTCAATCGTCTTTCCTGGGCTTTCGATGTGTCCTGCAAAAAGGGAACCAATCATGACCATGCTAGCACCGAAACGGATAGACTTAGCAATATCACCGTGAGTACGAATCCCTCCATCAGCAATAATCGGTTTGCGAGCAGCTTTGCACACCAGCGAAGTGCAGCCAACTGCCAACCGCCTGTACCAAAACCAGTCTTGACCTTGGTGATACAAACCTTACCAGGACCGATTCCAACCTTAGTAGCATCCGCACCGGCATTTTCCAATTCACGCACAGCTTCTGGTGTCCCAACGTTACCAGCAATGACAAAAGTATCTGGCAATTCTTTCTTGATGTGTTGAATCATAGAAATCACGCTATCTGCATGACCATGAGCAATGTCAATCGTGATATACTCAGGAGCATCAGCCTTGAGCTTGCTAACAAAGTCATACTCGTAATCCTTAACACCAACAGAAATGGAAGCAATGAGCCCTTGCTCGTGCATGCGTTTGATAAAAGGAATGCGCCCCGCCTCATCAAAACGGTGCATAATGTAAAAGTAACCGCCTTTGGCAAGTTGCTCTGCTACGTTCTCATCCAAAATCGTCTGCATATTTGCTGGCACAACAGGTAGTTTGAAAGTGTGATTTCCAAGTGTGACACTCGTATCCGCTTCTGAACGGCTTTTTAATCACACATTTATTTGGGATCAACTGAATATCTTCGTAATCAAAAATTGGAAATTCATTTAACATATCGATGTCTCGTTTCTTTCGTAATGACCTACCTATGCCTTCGCATCACTACGTCTTTTCCGACGTTTCCTTGATTATTATAAACAAAGTACAGCTTTTTGTCAATTTTTTAATAACACATTCTATAAACGTTCGGTGTTGGTTTGGGTATATAAGAAAGTGGAGAGAGTCAGTTTCTCCCCACTTCTTTAGTCAATATTCCTTTTAAAAAGTTTCTTCGTGAACTTTCCATCATTTCATAAAATTCACTGATATGATGAAGAGTTCAGAGGAATTTGGATAGACCATTTCTTTAAGTAAGACTGCGTAGCTAGCTTTTCCTATCTCACTATCTACCTCTCTTTCCTCACTAGGAAAAATCAGCAGCTCAAGTTTCTCCCAGCTTTTTAAAAATATAAGAATAGAAATCAACTGAAACAAGTCCTGGCGGTTTATTCCCTTTTCCAGTATCTCTAGCTTTTTATATTTTAGCATCTAGAACTATTTTAGAGTTCTCTGTGATAAAAATCTGGATATACTTTTCGTTTTCCAATAGAAAATACTGAAATACCACCAGCTTATCTTTATTCTCGTGGATGGATGAAACCTTTTTGGCAACAAGGTGAAACATACTCTTCCCAAAAAGCCAGGGCAACATCGAGAAAAGAATACCATGGATTTTTGTTTGCTCTTGATATCTAGCCCATGCTTTTCTATGGGATCATCAGGCAAAAGCTTTATTTCAAGTAAATTAGACCTAGTATCTCTTAAATTATACCACAATTACCTACAATACTTACAAAATTGTAATCGTTTTCTATTCTAAAATAAAGAGCAGATCAATATGCCCCGCACAACGAAAACTGTTTTCTTGTTTAGTATCTTTTATTTAGTTGTTGATTTAATATTTTCTAAAAATATTTTAACATTTTAATCAACTTAATCAACATCCCGTTCTTTATATAAACAATTAAATCTTCACTAGATACTGCTTTTTATACGGCATAATCCCAATCTCTTGCTTTCTATATATTTTTCATTTTTCTTGAGAGATGATTTTTCTAAAATTGAATTATACTCTAAATTGAAATTATCACAAACAGCTTTCCTCTTTTATAATCTCACATATTCTTTTCCTAAAGTCCAACTAATTTTGCTATATCTCAAGAAAAATTAACCTTATATCTATATTGATTTCCTTGTATCTGGATATCAAATGATGACGTAGTACCATCGATAGGAAAAATTGATTCCATGCTCTCCTCTTATTCTATCAGAGTATGTTTTCCTTACCCTAAATCAGCAATCGACTCTAAATTCGCATAATGAATCTTCTGATAACTGACCTTAATCTCACTATCTTCAAGTACTTTATTAATAGACTCTTCAGTATGATTCACCATAACTTACCTTTCAATAAATTCTTTCACATTCTCCATATATTCAATATAATCTATTAAGAATAATCTAAAAGTCTCATCTACTTTATCAAGCAAATCTTTATATTACTCAGTTAACTCACCTATAACTTCTTCTAAAACCAACTATCAGGCAAATCAAATCCAGGTTTAACTAAACTAGTATCCCTTTAGCATTAGAATCAATGAACTAACATTGAGGCTTTTGGTGGTAGAGACTTAACTTTTATTTTCTATAAAAATAACATGAATCTGTCCATCTTCAGCAGTTACCTCAATTGTTAAATCAATCGTAGTCTCTGAATACCTTCAAGTCTGTATATTTTTATTTATATCGATAACATCACTAAAAATTCATGATTAATAAATTCAGACTTTTTCCAGAATCATAGCAAATAGATTGCTGTGATATAATTCAAATTACTAAGTGAAAGTTGATAATTCAGCTGTATTTTCTATTTTTGTTTCAGAGCTAATAACTCATTATAATTTCTTTCCATATTCACAATCCCTTTACTATGATAGTTAATATATTTTACTTGTTTTTATTATACATAAAAAGTTCAGTGTGATTTCCTAAGTGACACTCTGTATCCGCTTCTACAGCTTTTAATCACATTTATTTCGAATCAATTGAATATCTTCGTAATCAAAAATTGGAAATTCATTTAACATATCGATGTCTCATTTCTTTTATAATGACCTCCTATGCTCTCGCACTCCTACCTCTTTCCGACGTTTCTAAATTCATTATAAACAAAAGTACGTACAAATTTAAAAATCCAATTTCAAATGTCTCAGATTTTCTTATAAAAACAACAAAAGAAAAGAGAGATTATTTTTCTCCCCTTCTTTCTACATTCTAATAATACTCTCCTTGACGGTAATCCCTGGAGTTAAAAGGTCATCTCGACAAGTGCATCATCAGTTATCAATATCAAGTCCTTTATGGATCACAACTCGGGGCTGGTGAGATTGATCGTGCTCCACCTGTTCTGGATGAGTTTACCGTCCTATATCGACCATAGATACCATCACACCTTGCTCATGGCGAGTTTCAATCGTTTTGTCAGGTTGGATGGATGCCACTCAGTCGTCTGCTTCGATGACAAGGTCCACTGCTCCTTCGATGACGTTCTCCGATACCTTCACCTTACCTCGTTTCCTTTTCCAGATGGGTTTGCAGATGAAGCATAGACCATTTTACCTTCTTCCCAAAGTTTAGCGACCAACTGTTCACCAGCTTTTCCAAACTTAGATGACAAAAACAGCTCGTTCACGCACGTCAGTCATCAGTTCTTCACGGCCATCACCGTATTCTTCAATTTCTCAAAAGCTTCTGGTTTCCAAGGAAGGATACATACCAAGGAGAATATACTTCATCCCAATGTTTTTGGTGAAGCTTCAATTTCTGGGTTGAGAGTTGGCAGCTAAAGCGCGAGCTCGTCCATGCCACCACAGAGAACGACACCTGGTTTGTTATGTTACGTTCTTTGGTCGAGATACGCTCAAGTCCTGCCTTGTCGCTCGTCATGATAATGTAACCAACTTTTGTAGGGCAAACGACACATCCGCCCTCACCTTTTAAAATGTCATAGCCTTCTTGAGAAAAAGTGTTCCGTTCCATTGAATGTGTTTTTGTCATAGTTCTATCCTTTTCTATTTTCTAATCCTGCCAGTAGGCTGGTCGTTGTTTTCATAAGCGAGCAATCAAATCTTTCATGCACCAACGTAATACCAATATCATCCAAAACCATTTAAGAGCTTGTGTTTCCATTCACTATCGATTTCGAAAGTGATTCCAACTGAGGAGATGATTTTTGCTGTTCCAAGTCAACAGTTACCTGATCTGTTGACTTTAGCTGAAGCTAACTTTTCTCTAACTCTCTAGGTTGAACAATGGGTAACATACCATTTAAGTTCATTATTGTAATGAATATCTCCAGAACCTGCAATTACAACCTTAAAACCATAGTCTGCTAGGGGCCCGTTTGCAGTGTTCCCTCAGAAGATCCTGCCCCCAAAGTTATCGTACCGAGATGAGAATGCTAGCTTTCGATATTCAGGTCGGTTAAAGACAAAGATCTAGTTCAGTATACTTATCATCCAGATAACTTGCGCTATATGAGGTACTTACCAAAGTTTTCTTATCAATCAACGAGGAAACTGCTTGGGTAGGATTTGATCGGTATCAATGTTATTCATTCATGAGAGGAACGGTCGTTCCCGTATAAACTGTAAATTTCTCCATATCCTCTCCTTACTGGAGCTTCTGGCATTTGTCGAACATCTACGAAGCGCCCCCTGATAGCTCCGCCATAGCTAAAGTTTGCAGAGATGGGTCTTAGCAAATCCTTGTCTATCTTCAGTTGCGGTTACTGGTTTGAAGCACGAGTGCATGATCAGTCATGTCTGGATTCATCCCTAGAGCACATAGAGCGACCTGGGTCTCTCCACTCAAAACCAGCATCCAGAAAGACCCTTTGTCCAAACCCAACTTCTCAGCAGGCTCGACCCTGACAGGACGAGAGCCCTAGACCACTGATAGCCGTTAAGTTGTTATTTTCTTCCCTTTTACAAATCACTGCCCATTTGCAAATCCTTAGTCGAGCATTGGTAGCAGACTAATAAGATATAAGCTAGCTCAATATCTGCCGGCTTTTGACTAAACCCAAGTTCATGTAATGATAAGCTCGTTCATCATTCATAATAACTTAATTTCTGGAAGAAACTACTGTCAAAGTCAACGCCTTGGTTGTTCCCAAGATGATCTGGATATTATATATTTTCAGACTGAGGTTTGGGACAGGCCCCTTTTTGTGGAGGCGTTTGGGCTGGTTCGGTGGCCGTGACGGACAATCGTCTCGGTTAACGAATGGTGGATGAGCCTGGCTCTTGTTTGGATTGATGTTTACGTTACCGATGTGATTTGATTGCTGCTTATGAAAACAACGACCATTACGGTTAATGGAAACGTTTTAAGGTGAGGCGGTGTCATTTGCTACAGTTGTTATGGGCACTGACTAAAACTTTGGCTCAGCTGGGCTCTTTATCATCAAGTTTGGAAAGCTGGTGAACAGTTAATTGCTAAACTTTGGAGGGTGGCAGTCTGTGTCTGCAAACCCATCTGGAAAGAAGTCAGGTAAGATTGGGTATCAGAACGTATCCAGAAGGGCAGTGGACGCATCGCCGAGCAGACGACATCGTCCATCCAGCCTGACAAGGCAGTTGAGCTGCACGGGCGGTGTGATGTATAGTCGATGAAACAGTAAACTCATCCCGAACAAAATGCAGGCACAATCATCGCAGTATGTCCGTGGGCGATGACAAAATATGATACTGTCGAATCTGCCGCTCAGTTACCATCGGGAAGGCTATTGATAGAATATGAAATGGGAGGCTGTTGTTTATGAAAATCTGACATTTGATTGAACCTGGGTTGGTAAAAGGCTATGCTGGTATAATTGAGAGAACGTCCGAGAAAAGGCCGGGTAAAGGCGCAAGGAGGTCGGCTATAAAGTAGGACATCATGCTGTAAAATGATTTCGTTTTGGTGAGAATATTCGGTGATTCGATGGGTATTAAAGAAAGCAGATAATGAAAGCGGACCTGGAAGTCACGCTGGGGCACGTGAACAAAACAGGTAAAAATATGACCATCATGGTAAAGGGATTGTAATATGGAAGGAGTTATGAGGTTAGTAATGCGAAGCCGACAAGAAAACACGCTGATTATCGACTCGCGGTGGAATTATGTCGCGGCAATCGCTGATCGTTCACCATCATGGGCCGCAGTGTTATCGTTATGAAATAAAATATGCAGACGGTCGAGCGTTAACAGTTGAGGTAACTTTGCGAAGATGGACAGATTCTGTTTTATGAAAGCAAAGTTCGTCTGCGGCCAGTGGTGATCATTAATTCTATTAAAGGATAGCCAGTTGGGTTAGGCCTGGATTTCGTTATGATAATTGATTTGGAAAAGAGTTATGATGAGGTTAACGCGTGCTAAGTTGCTTGACAAACAGATGGGGCTTCGTTGTGGTCTGTTGAATATGTGGTGAAGGCCGTAGAGGTAGTATGGTGGTCACAGTGTGGTATGAGAATGTGGATGGTGCAATTATCGATTCAATATGGTGGGGAGTCAGGTGCTGGTTGGGGTATGAGCTGTGCTCTGATGGAGATGGAGGAGGCGACCACGGAATCGGTCTGTCGGTGCACGTCGTATTCAGTAATCGAATACAGGGGCTCAACTGTGGTTGTAAATTATTTTCTGTTGTTCAATGAAATTGATTGATTTAGGGAATATGTGGTTCTCAAGGAAACTATATGTTCGGTGGTGTCGGCCGCGTCCTCTGAAAATGAGCTTATATTAAACAGATTGATATGTTATGCCCGTATAAAACGGGTATCTAGTGATTGGTGTTTATAAAACGGATGAAAATCGAAGCAACTTTACAAAATAAAAATAACCACGGTATTAAATCGCCGCTATCGGGCGCTAATAAAACGATTTCGTTGTCGCAGATCTCTTTGTTACAGGATGAAACGTTGTTACGCCAGTGCTGCTCTCATGTGTATTGAGATGCTGGGTGCGAGGCCAGCACTGATCTGAAATGGGCATGGTTGAGATGAGGCAAAGTGTGATGCTGGGTCACGCCTGGCTGGGAAGATGGTGCCAGGTTCATCATCTAGAATCGAAGCTGAGATTGTCTTCTCGTCAGGTACTCAGTGGAAACAGTGTCCGGTTTTTATCGAACTTAAAACAATGTGGTCTCATCGGCAGGATGCGAAGAAAGACGTGGGACTGTTCAGCTGGTGCCTATTCATCTCTTGGCTGAGGAAAACTGATCATGCAGTGAAAAGGTTGTCAGATAGAGCTAATGCAGGCCATAATAAAAAGTGGGTCATCCATTCTCCTGGGCATGTCGCGTTTTATCGAATGTCGTCGATTCCGGCTTTCGGGGATCGTCAAGATGTGGGAGGCGATCATGTCAGGCCGAGCAAAACAGACGTTTATAGATATTCGTTTGGTGGCTGGCTGGTTATAGGTGGGAACCGTCGGGGCGTCGAATCTTGCCGCCTCGATGGTCAATTACAAAACGAGATATCGACCTCGTCGGTGTACGGTGCAGTCTCGGGTCGTCAAAACAATCTTGGTCGCCGTATGGCGACCGATATCGCCGATCTGCTCAAACTACCTCTTATCGCCATGTGACAGTGCAGATAGAGATGCAGAACAACTAAACAAAACGGATCATCTGCATTCTTCCATTGTCGAGGAAGGCAGTCTCACTGTCAAGCGCCGCTGCTGCCGATCAGGCGTATCGGTGTGGATGCGGTAGCTGGTGCCAACTCAGGCTGATGCGATATGCGTTGATCTGCTCGCGGTCCGCCGCTGTCGTTTTCTCGTTCAAACATCAAAGAAAGGTGGCAAATCATCCGTCGCTGAGATATCAGGGGCCGCAAAACGTGCAGGAACTGGGCGGGTGGAATCTTCTGGTGGGTCAAAGTCGAGATCGCATCGCTGGACAGACGGTTCGGCGGGCGGTTGACGACGCCTCGTTATCTCGGCGGCTATCAACCGATATGCGGGCTCACGGTGAGTTCGCCTCGCGGCGATCATGCAGTCGTATTCAAACGCCATGGTATCGGTGTTTGCCGGACTGGCCGGAAAACGGTGGGTCGACGGTTCAAGGCCGTTCAAGCGTATTAAAACCTCAAAATGGCGGGCTGCCGGGGACGTGCGGGCCTGCTGCAGACAGACGGGATGCTGCAAGTGCCATTCAGATGCCGTTGATGTGAAATATCCGGTCGGTGATCATCCTATCGACCATCGCCCACCCTCAAACTGTTCGTCCGGCTCAATTCCTATTATAAACAGTTTCCGCCTCGGTATGATATCGTGGTCGGTTCGGATGAGGGGTTCGATCTCAGTGGTCTCATCGATTGCTTTTTATCGACCTCTTATGCTGCTCTAAAATTAAAAGGTGTCCGTCTCAGTGCACTACGTTCGTGACTCGAGGCTGTTATAATGAAAGGATCATGATGAAAGGGTCGAGTATCGAAAAAATTACAGCTGCCGCTGGGCTCGTTGTCGTGCGAATAAAAGCTGCGGCTCGCCTCGCGGTGCCGCCAAATAAACGCCAAAATGCAACGCTGAGTACAGGAGACATTCTCGCGTGTGGTACAAATATCTGCAAAATATCGCAAAAAGCCAGGGGCGTTATCGGCTCATCATATCGATGTCATGAAGTTTAACAATTTTCGCGGTACCGGTTAGTCGTTTATCGACAGAAAGAAGTCTGATGTAATCGACAGCCGTCGCTGAAGCTGCTGCGGTGCGCTGCTGAGCAGATGGCCAGGTAAAGACCTATCGGTTATAATCCAGGATAAAACAGTGACAAGAGATGATTAGGGTGTCACAGGGATGTCGATCAATAAAATCGTAGACGTCTGCCGTTATCCTGAGACGGGACTGGGTTTTGATGTAGAAGATTCTGGTTGAGCGTGGAAAAGATAAAGGCCATTCTAAAGTTAGCGAGAACAAGCACCAAAAATCTTAAAAGGCGATTATCTTCGAGGTGCGCGGTTAAGTTCAATCTTCTGATCAGGTCAGAATCGCGTGACTAAAGAGATCGTGACCGGTGAAATCCGATCTGAAAGTCGTGTCTGGAAAATCTGCGATGAACGGAAAAGTCTGAAGCCTCGTGTTTGCTGGGACGGTCGGCCTCGTCGCTGGATCGTGGCGGTGTGGGGCCTTGTCAGGGTGGACGAGGCTCGGGTGAAACGCCGTAATCTGTCGTGGTGGAGCCAGTGTCGTGCGATGGCAGAGGGTGCGTGATGTGGGCGGGTGGGCGTGCTGTGTTCCCGAGAAGGTTGAGGAGGCCCCAGTTGACCTGAAGGGCTGTCGACGAAGAGCTGGCGGTTGCAGTAGACAAAATGACTGGGCTGCAACAAACTCGGACGGTGAAAATGCTCGGGTGGAACCGTCAGCCGGGCGCTCGTTTGAATGGTCGGCGAAGCTATTTGGATGTACTGTTGTCAGAAGCTGGACTGAACAAACGTTTCTTTGGGTCAAGGCCTGACTGATTAATATCAAGCGTGACTGAAAAGAAAACCAAAGTCTTAAAAACGCAGATCTCAACTCAAATCAGAAGATTGATGGATCGCTCGTTG
>BNJV01002102.1_pt1 | contig 29569 bp, 51 predicted proteins | sample 8540591 | NCBI WGS metagenome assembly BNJV01 (sample SAMD00202457, study PRJDB9452) | human saliva metagenome | host: Homo sapiens | reverse complement strand
AAGGCAAGAATAGACGAAAACCGCTCAGCAGAGCGGTTTTTAGTATGAACATATCACAATGAGGGTAAATCAATAAATTAAATTGCAGTTTTACAGTTACTTAAATCTTGAGAGTACAAAAAAACAGTTTCAGCAGCCTCCTTAGCAGCAACTAAGTTTTTCAATTCGCTTTTTACAAGCTCAATCCATTTGCGATGTTGTTGACTCATATTTTCTCCTCACTGTTTCTCTCTCCTTTCTGCTATAATAAAAAGCAGAAAGGAGGTGAGTTTATGGACACTAATCAAATTTTTAATAACTTTTTAACTTCATGCGTCCCTGCGTTTCTTGTTTATCTCGCAAATAAACATCAAACCGATTCCAAAATAAAAAGAATTAAAGGCACAGTCTGAAAGCGAATTACAGAGACTTGAAAAAGAGCATGAATTGAAACTGGATTCCTTAAAACAAAGCCAGCAAGTAGATATCACTTCAAAATTTTTCACAGGTGAACTTGATATCAATAAACTTACTCAAGCAGTTAACGGAATCACAGAACTTCAAAAGGCTGTAGATAAGCTATCAAAAATAATTTGATGAAAGCGGAGAACTTACTCTGCTTTTTAAATTTTCAAAAATCATTGAAAGACCACCAACTAATCCAGCTAGATAACCTCGTCCATAATCAGTAGTTAAGAATTTCAATAATTCGATTATTTCTTCTTCCTTTATTTCCTATCCTCCTCTTTTACAAATTTGTAAATAAGAAACAACTAAATTTTTTTAACTATTTTTGTGTTATCACTTGACTTTTTACAATCTATTGTTTAGAATAAAAACATAAGAAAAAGCACTAACAAAACTATAAAAACCGTTCGCCAAAAACATTTTTATAATTTATTTCTTAGTTGTTTTTAGTTGTAACTTACTTACAAAAAACTATTGTAGACTATTGATTGTGTTTTTGTCAATGATTTTTGACATAAAAGTTTAAATATTTTTGTCATGTCTTAGAAAGGCTGATAAATCAATGTTTTCTTTGTTTGAAAAATTAAAGAACTTTTGCCAAAAACGAGGGATTTCTATAAATTCTCTCGAAGAAACACTTGGATATAGCAGAAATACAATCTATAGCATGAAGAGTAAAAACCAAATGCTGAAAGATTACAAGAAATCGCCGACTACTTCAACGTATCCACAGACTACCTGCTTGGACGCACGGATAATCCGAATATCGCTGGGGATACTGTCACTACTCCAGACGGCCGTGTGGTCGACTTGTCAAATCTTCGTGAACGTGTTGTCCTGTTCGATGGTAAGCCACTCTCTGACGAGGATGTAGACAAGATTGCACAAATCATTAAACTCTCTTTGGGGGTATCGGATATTGAAAGTAAATGAACTCTTAGACGAATACCAGATCACTCTCTATCTCTTCCCAGAAACTATGTGGTAGCGTAGAGGCTTTCTATTTCCCTGATGAGCGTTATTTATGTCAATGGTAATTCTTAGCCAGGAAGAGCGAGAAAAGGTCACCCCTGCAATGAATTAGGGGCACATAAACCACGACCCAGCCAATTACAAACGGCTGCTATACAAATATGAAAACGAAGCAGACCGCTTCATGATTCGACATCTCATCTCTGAAGAACTCGCACAGTATGAAGTGTCAGACTTCAACTGGCTCCAGTTTGCAAAAAGACACAAAATCTCAACAACCTGGGGAGAAGATATGATTCAGGAAGAGTTTTATAAGTTGACAAGTTAAGAATGAGGAAATAAAAATGACTGATACAGATATTAAAGATAATAATACTCGAGCTAATAAAAGTTTGACAGATGAAGACAAAGAAGCGTTAAAACACTTTTGTAATGTGGGAAAGTACAATAATGCCAGAACTTCCCAAGAAACCCACTAAATATTCTTTTATAAAAGAGAAATTGATGGATAACTCTAATATTTTTCATAAAAAGCCTAGTCCTTTTAAAGAAAAATGACATCAATTAAGATTGTACAACCTGACAGTGGCCAACTTTTAGGAACTGTAACAAATTTTGATTTATTCCCCGGTTCAACAGGTCTAGTTGCCTTCTTAGATTTCTTCAATCTAGTACCTGATAAAACTTATGTTCTATCTGTTGATGCTTATTTCCAAAAACGGAACACATTACCCAGTCCATGCTACAAGGATTAATATACCTAAAAAGTGAGTTTATAGATTTAAAAGATGATTACGGAAAAGCTACTGGTCATTTTGAATTCAATTTTACAATTCAATTACCAAGTGATTTTTACTTTTACTTCAATCTGTCTGATGAGGAAGGAAATCAGTTAGATGAAGCGTATAGTTACCATTCTTTTATAAAAACAGGGGTAAGTTATGCCAGAATTACAAAATAATTTCTTAAGTCGGTGCATCAAACATTACTTCTATTTATGCTTCAAAACCTTCATTGAAAAACTGTACCCATACAAAAATGATATAATAGAATCAGATATAAAAATGGAGGAACAAAAGAATGGCAAATGATACATATACCAAGACAGAAATCGATTTAAAGTTAGATAAAAATAAACTCTGACGTCAAACACGGTTTTGAAAAAGTTGATTTAAAAATCCGATCAACTCAGAACTGAAATGCGTGATGGTTTTGAAAAATATGGGACTTCGAATGGAAAAATGTTCTCTGATTTCAAACTAGAACAACAAAAAGAGAAAGAAGAAAAATAAAAATGGTTAATCGCATTAACCGTTGGATCTCTCCTTTCAATTATTGGAATTGTGGTTTCAATTATCGCTATCCTAATTCAAAAATAAAAACGCCCCACACTCGCAAAGTTTGGCGACTCTGAGCGTGTATAGAGGAAATAAAAAGCATCGTTAACGTGACAATGGTTAACGAAGAGTTTTATAGATTAACTGGTAGTTAAATTAATTTTAAAAAAGGAGAAAAATCTTATGGGAGCTACTTCTATTTCTGTTAGACAAGTTTCTGAATTTGAAATACCGAACGGGACTACAGATATTAAAAAAGCCAATGTTACCATTGGCTCAATTACAACAACTGGCCAAACATTGACCATAGAAGGAAAAAGTATACACTAAATTTAAAGGAAGTTACACAAAGACAATCGACGATGAAATCTTGGTATATAACTCCGATGCTGACGAATATCAACAATACGACAATTACCAAAAAGCCTTTGAATTCGATATTTTTTTATTCGCAAACTGATCAATTATTATTTTTGACCACAACAACTCCTACAGCGAAAAAAATTTTTAAAAGAATTGGAAAAATCAATTCACTAAATATTAATTATACATCGTTAAAATTTGATTTAATGGCAATTTCCAACATGATGCCACAAACAAAAGGAGTTAGTTTTAATAGTACTGATGCTGGTGTCTCAAGTAAGTCGTTTTCAGGAGACGAGGTCGATGTAAACGATGAAGCAATCGAAGCTTTGGAAAATGATGAAGCAACAAAAATAATAGGTACATTGGATATATTGGGTAAATCAAGAACTATAATGCTGACTCAGTCTGGTACTATTCTCTCTTTCACATCTTTGACAGATATCTCCGAACAAAGAGAATATCCGATGCTAGAATTTTCTATCGCAACACTAATGAAAAATTGAGTGCTATCACAACCGTGACAACGGGATATATTCTTTAATTAATTTTTCTATGTCTTGACGATTATTAGATGTTCCATAAATCTTATTTAGGTAGTTTTGACCGATAGATCATTGTCCTTAAATTGCAAATCAAATTTCTTTACTTCTCCAAGATGTCGTACAGTCATTCTGTAAAATGGATTATATTTCCTATGTTTATCAGTCTTAATGGTTACATCAAACCGTTCTTTTGCTACTTTCTTCCCTAGAATAAATAGAAAACAGATTATCTCTTAGTAACAAAAAGAGTCCCACTGTTTTTACATCTCTATACGCTAATTGATAGTCAGCCTTGAATATCAGTCTCTGTCCATTGCTTTCTGGATGTAAACTAATACTCAACTTATTTTTTTATACCTCTTGATGATTCTATATCTATATAGATATCTTCATGAGTTTTACTGAAAGTAGCTTCATTTATGGAATAGTCATTTCCCTTAAGTACGGATCGGATTTGCTTTTTCTAATTGGTTAGTGTAATAGTTTCTTTTAAAAACATAGAACTTTTTGGGGGTAAAAAGAAACTGTTTTTAAAAATATATAGGCTCTAAATTTGTTCCAATGAATATAAAGCCAATCGATTTCGGAATACAAAAGCTGCAATAATGGGGAACAATTCCGACGAAACCAGTCAGATTCATCACATTATGTGAAAGTAAAGCTTGATAAAAGTTCACCAATGTCCATATCAAAAGAAATAATTATAAGAATTATTTTTATTTGTCTCATATTGTCGCTCCAAATAGTCTTTTATAGTATTGTAACATAAAAAATCCTCACACTCGCCATCGCCAAACTTTGAGTGTGAGGAAATCATGTATAAGAAAACAACCATTCAAAAGGTCGTTTTCTTATACCCATTTTTATCAAAAATAGTGAGGTAAAAATCAAATGGCATCATACAGAAAAAGAGAGAGTGGTAAGTGGGAATATTGCATTTCTTATAAATCCCACGACTGAAAATACAAAAAGGCTGAGAAAGGTGGTTCCCCAACAAAAAGCTGCACAGATAGCTGCAGCTGAAAGAGAGAAAGAACTACTCCTTCCTTCCTATGTTTCGGGCGACATTACTCTTTTCGAATACGTTAAACAGTGGGCAACTATTCATAAGAAATCTAATATTTCTCCCTGTGACCTGGCAAGTTTATCAAGTTACCAATCGCAACATTGAAAAACTATTCCTAGGGGCGAAACATAAAAAAACATAACCAGTTCAATCTATCAGCAAGCATTAAATACATTTGCTGAGACTCACTCCCAAGCGACAGTTGAAAGATTAAATATCCATATCACAATGCGTAGCTATGGCAGTTCACGAGGAAATCATTCAAAAGGATTTCACAACCTTTGCTAAAGCAGTATCTCAAAATAAAGGTATCGAAAAAGAAACCAAGTTTCTTTGAAGTTGAAGAATACAAAGAAAGTTATATCCGTTTCGAAGAATAAAATGGACGTTCAATCATATGCAGTGATCTATCTTATCGCAGTTACTGGAATGCGTTTCGCTGAATGCTTAGGGCTAACATGGGACAGTGTAGACTATGATAACAAGGTTCTTTCTGTAGATAAGACCTGGAATTACAAAACGAATCTTGATTTTGCAAGTACAAAAACAAGAAGCAGTATCAGAAAGATACCACTTGATGACTCAACTCTTGAATTACTAAAAAAGTACAGACAAGATCATTGGCTGGAAAATAAAGATAATCGTATTTTCTCTAACATATCAAACAATGCAGTCAATAAGACATTAAGAAGAATTGGAAGAGGCAAGTAATTCGGAAGTAAGAGAGATATTCTCAAATTTAGGGGCGAATTTGGGGCGAAACACCTCAAACACCCATTAAAATCAATAGTTTCTATGCCCCCTGCCGGAATCGAACCAGCAACTACTCCTTAGGAGGGAGTTGTTATATCCATTGAACTAAGGGAGCTAGAGAAAAACTCTGCTGGATGAGCAGAGTTTTTTAGTCGAATTAACGACGGATTTCTTTGATACGAGCTGCTTTACCTTGAAGTGCACGCAAGTAGTACAATTTCGCACGACGTACTTTACCGTAACGAACAACTTCGATCTTTTCAACACGTGGAGTGTGAATTGGGAAGATACGCTCAACACCTACACCGTTAGAGATTTTACGAACTGTGTAGTTTTCTGAGATACCAGCACCTTTACGTGCGATCACAACACCTTCAAAAATCTGGATACGTTCACGGTTACCTTCGACAACTTTCGCGTGTACACGAACAGTGTCACCAGGACGGAATGATGGGATATCTGTACGAAGTTGACCTTCAGTCAAGCTTTGGATTAATGGATTCATTTTATTCTCCTATCTTTGTCAATCTTGAGGAACCTTCCTCAGCGGATAAACTGTATTTTTGTGCGTCCATTACACACAAGATACAGTTTACCAAATTTCCACCTAAAAGTAAAGAAATTTATAGCAGAATCCCTAAAAAATCGCTAGAAAACCGCCTATGTAAGTTAAGAGAAAATAGCTATAAAATACCTTCTTGTCACTTAATAGTCTTTGCAGCTCGTCATTCAAGGTTGAAAAGGTCGTCAACCCACCACAAAAACCTGTCGCTAGAATAGCATAGACTTCCTTGGACTCCACATGATTGTAGAGTAGGCCGATCAAAAAACATCCTAGAAGATTGGCTATGAGAGTTCCTAGAGGCAATTATGAAGCTTGATTATAGCGGGAAAAGAAATAACGCACCAGGGCTCCGAACCCGCAGGCGATTGCAAGATAAACGATTACCATTTTTTCCTCCCTAGAACATAAGCCAAGAGCAGACCTCCACCAATGCTCAAAAATAAGTAGATGCCTCAAACCAAGATAACGCCCAGTATCGAGCAATTTAACGGCATCCAAGAGTAGACTAGAAAAAGGTTGTCAGGCCACCACAAAATCCTGTCCCCAGCGCCAAAAACCAAGCCTTTACTAGTTCCCTTATGGGCCAGATAGCCTTTTACCAGATAGACCAAGAAGAAAATACCCAGATAGTTGACAAGAAGGGTTCCCCAAGGAAATTCAGGACTGGCTGGTAACCAAGTGGAAATGAGATAGCGGACAAGGCCACCCAACATAGCAGCTAGAAAAAAATCCCTAGCGTATAAAACTGTTCTTTTTTTCATTTGATGTTTTGATCCTGATAATCACGCGAACGTTTGAGAATGTCTGAAAAAGTAACAACAATGGTCTCCTGATAGCGCTTATCTTCTACTCGATTTTTGACTTTTTCAAAAAAATAACTTCTCTCTCTTAGAATCTAAGATTGGCTTACCAGATGCTTTCTTATAAGCGACAACCCCTTCAACTAAATGCATTCTTTCTTCCAGGAGCTTGACGATTTGATCGTCAATTTGATCAATTTCTTGCCGAATAATATCTAAATCCATGGCATCTCCTCCTTTTATTTGAATTATTGTATCAAAAAAGCTTATAAATAGGCTAGTAAAATCCAAAAAACTAATAAAAAAACTGCACCGACTCCTTCCAGTCAGCGCAGTCTGATTCTTATCCTACCTTTGCAGCCAATTCTTCTGCGAATTGTTCCAAGCGTTCGATGTCTTCTTCCTCAGCAGAAAGATCTACTTTAACACACTCTGAACCTTTTTCTGCTCCTGTCGCTACAAAAAACGCGATCAAAGTCATCGACAGCCTTACAGAATTCGTCGTAGAAGGTGTCACCTGAACCAACAACTCCGTAGATTTTTACCATTCAAGTTGAGATCAGCTAGATCTTCGTAGAAGTCCATCATCTCATCTGGCAATTCTCCATCACCGTAAGTATAGGTTGCAACGATCGCGATGTCCGCCTCCAAGAAGTCTGAAGCGTCAACAGTCGTACATTCATCCACATCGACATCCAAGCCCAAGTCACGCAATTTATCTGCTACAATATCTGCAATTTCTTCGGTATTACCGGTCATACTGGCAAATACAATTTTTGCTAATGCCATATCGTCCTCCTCAATTTATCTTTCTCCATTATATCATATCTTTTTTTCATTTTAAAAAAATAAAAATTCTTGTGCTACAATGAAATGAGAAAGAATTGAGGTTATTTATGGAAATTTGCCAGCAAATTTTTAGAGAAAATCAAAGAATACGATACCATTATCATTCATCGTCATATGAAACCAGATCCTGATGCCATAGGGAGTCAGGTAGGTTTAAAAGCTCTTCTCACACACCATTTCCAGAAAAAACTATCAAAGCAGTCGGCTTTTAACGAACCAACTCTAACCTGGATGGCGGAAATGGATATTGTCCAAGACAGTGACTACCAAGGAGCTCTTGCTATTATTTGTGATACAGCGAATCGCCCTCGTATCGATGATAAACGCTACGAACAAGCTGCTTTTACCATCAAAATCGATCATCATCCAAATGATGATATCTATGGTGACCTATCTTGGGTGGATACAAGTTCAAGCAGTGCCAGTGAGATGATTGCTCTATTTGCTCAAGAAAATCAGATAGCTTTGTCTAGTGAAGCTGCACGACTTCTCTATGCAGGAATTGTCGGGGACACAGGACGCTTTCTCTACCCGTCAACCAGTGCCCTGTACCTTTAGAGTAGCTAGCCAGCTCCGAGAGGCTGATTTTGACTTTGCTGGATTGTCTCGTCAAATGGATACCATGAGCTTCAAGATTGCAAAACTTCAAGGCTTTGTCTATGATCACTTAGAAGTTGATGAAAACGGCGCTGCACGCGTTCTGCTTACTCAAGACATCTTGAAAAAATATAAGGTTACGGATGCTGAAACAGCGGCGATTGTCGGAGCACCTGGTCGAATTGATACTGTTAAGGCTTGGGCTATCTTTGTTGAGCAAGCTGATGGTCACTTCCGTGTGCGTATGCGCAGTAAAATCACCCCTATCAATGAAATTGCCAAAGAACACGACGGAGGAGGACACCCATTAGCCAGTGGCGCCAATTCCTATAGTCTAGAAGAAAACGAAATCATCTATCAAAAAGTTAAAAACTTGCTTAAAAACTGATAAAAATACTTGCCAAACTTTTCAGAATCTGATAGACTAGTATGGTAACAATCTATGGCTCGCAAAGAGACCATGGCAGAAAGGAAATATTGCAAAAATGAAAAAGATATCCATCCAGAATATCGCCCAGTTGTCTTCATGGACACAACTACTGGTTACAAATTCCTTAGCGGTTCAACAAAACGCTCTAACGAAACTGTTGAGTTCGAAGGCGAAACTTACCCATTGATCCGTGTGGAAATTTCATCAGACTCACACCCATTCTACACTGGACGTCAAAAGTTCACTCAAGCAGATGGACGTGTGGATCGTTTCAACAAAAAATACGGTCTCAAATAATGATAAAAAAGAACAGTTACCACTGTTCTTTTTTTGTACTTCTTTATGAACCAATCACTACTACTTTCTATGTTGTCAACCTTCACGCTGACACTATGATTGATGTCAAACGAGGTTAAAAAATATCGAAAAGAAGCTTGATATTGAGAATGGTCAAGATGATTGAAACTGCGTAACCTAGGATGGTGTTCCACTTGGCATTGGTAAATTCTCCCATCAGTGACTTTTTAGAAGTCAGATAGATTAAGGGGAAGATTGAAAACGGAAGAGCGATTGACAGAAAGACTTGTGAATAGACCAATAACTGATCCAAAGTTTTTTCTTGATGTCCAAACAAGACGGCTACAATAATCACAGGTAGCAAGGCAAAAATACGGGTACCGATACGAATCATCCACTGAGGCAATTTCAGATGCAAGAAACCTTCCATGACAATCTGTCCTGTCAAGGTACCTGTAATGGTCGAATTTTGTCCACTTGCTAGGAGGGCTAGGGCAAATAAAGTGGACAGAGTTGAACTAGCTATCGCTCCTGCTATCGTCGAATCCTGTAAAGCATTGTACATTTGAGAAAAAGCTGAAATTTCAGATGCATGACCAAAAAAGAGAGATGCCACCTAAAATAAGAAGCAAGGAATTGACAATAAAGGCTAGGGACAACTGAAGATTTGAATCCCAGGTCATAAAGCGAACTGCTTTTCGAACATCCTTCTTATCTTTGTGATTGATTTTCCTTGTTTGGGATAGGGATGAATGAAGATAGAGATTATGGGGCATGACTGTCGCTCCTACAATTCCTAGAGCTAATGTTAATTGGCTTTCATGACCTGGTAACGGTGTTTCAAATAAAGTTGAAGTTGGTAAACTAACCACCAATAATCCCCTGAATACTTGGACTGGATAAGGCCACAAGATAGGTAAAGATGGCTAATATGGTTAAAAATAAGAGTCGTAACAATGGCTTCAATTTTTGAAGCCAAATTTCATCAATAAAAAGTAACAAAAAAATACATCTAAAAACGGTTAGGAGGATAGCAATCATAATCGGTATTTTAAACAAAAGATTTAAGGCAATCGCTGAGCCTAGAACCTCAGCTAAGTCTGTCGCCATTAAAGCCAATTCTAAAATCACCCATAAACTATAGCGAAGCCATTTGGGGAGCATGATGAGCTGTTGCCTGTGCTAGGTCCATCCTAGTCACGATACCGAGCTTTCCAGCCATCTGTTGTAACTGCATAGCAATGATGGAGGAAATCAAAATAACAAATAAGAGACTATATTTGTAGGAAGCACCACCAACCACACTGGTAATCCAGTTTCCAGGATCCATATAACCAACTGCTACAAGGGCTCCAGGTCCTAAAAAAATGCTTTTAGATTTTGCCAAAAATGATTGTTATTCGGAGTTTCAATAGATTGATTGATCCTCAGAAGAGAGACTTTTTGTAAGAAGACATCGGAATTTTACACTTTCTAATCTGTCTTTACCTATTTTCTTAATGGAATTTTTTTGAAAAATATCATGAAAAATAGTTTCCTATTTCCAATTCTTCCTTATTATATCACATTTTAGAATGATTCTTAAGGAAAGAATGATGGTTGAAATAGGCAATTTCTAGTAGTTGCAAAAAGCCAGCGTTTTCTAACGCTGGCTTTTTAAAACTGTGAAAATTCTTTCTCAACTAGATCGCTTCTGTAATAAAACTACGACTTTCTAGTACCTTGAGCATGGCATTAGCTGTATCTAGAGCTGTAAAGAGGGGCACACCGTGTTCAATGGCTGAACGGCGGATTTGCTCACCATCTTCATCAGCAGTTCGCTTTGGTTCCGACAGTGTTGATGATCGCTTGAATTTTCCCTTTGCGGACAAAAGCTTGGGATATCCTTCTCATCATCACCAATCTTACCAACAGGTTGGGCTTGAAGTCCATGACTGGCAAAGAAGGCTGCTGTCCCTTCTGTCGCAAGGATACCATAACCGATATTTTGGAAACGACGAGCCAAGTCCAAGGCTTCTTCTTTGGCATCATCTGCGATAGTAAAGACTACATTTCCAAAGGTTGGCAAGTGCAGGTAAGAAGCTTCAAAGGCCTTATAGAGAGCTTTTTCAGAGTTGTATCCGAACCCATGACTTCCCCTGTTGACTTCATTTCAGGACCCAACAAGCTGTCTACCTTAGCTAGTTTTCGTAAAGGAGAAGACTGGCGCCTTGATATGAACGCGAGTGCTTTCTGGATAAAGTCCATCTTGGTAGCCAAAGTTCTTCAAGACTTTGACCAAGAATGAGCTTAGTCGCTACCTGAGCCATAGGAATATTAGTTACCTTAGAAAGGAATGGCACCGTACGGCTGGCACGTGGATTGACCTCAATAACATAGACTTTTCTCATCCTTGATGACAAACTGAATGTTCATCATACCAAGACAGTTAAGGCCAATTGCTAGGGCGTTTCGTATAGTCTGCGATGGTTTCCTGCACTTTTTGCGACAAGGTTTGTGGAGGATAGACAGCCATTGAGTCACCTGAGTGGACACCGGCACGTTCGATATGCTCCATGATACCAGGGGATGAGGACATTTTTCCATCTGAGATGGCATCAACTTCGCACTCTTGCCCAACGATGTAAGAGTCAACAAGAACTGGGTGATCTGGACTAGCCTTAACAGCTGTACGCATGTAAGAACGAAGGTCTTCCTCGTTTTCTACGATTTCCATGGCACGCCCACCCAAAACATACGAAGGACGAACGAGGACTGGGAAACCAATCTTGCGAGCTGCAAGCACTGCTTCTTCTTCATTAGTAGCCGTTTGTCCTGGCGGCTGCGGAATATCTAAATCTTTGAGTGCTTGTTCAAAGAGATCACGATCTTCGGCACGGTCTAGGTCAGCAACTTGCGTACCAAGGATAGTCACACCCGCTTTTGCCAATGGCTCGGCAAGGTTGATAGCTGTTTGACCACCAAACTGAACAATAACGCCTTTTGGTTGCTCCAAGTCGATAACATTCATGACATCTTCGAATGTCAATGGTTCAAAGTAAAGTTTGTCTGATACCGAGAAGTCTGTAGAAACGGTCTCTGGGTTTGAGTTCATGATGATAGCTTCTACAACCAGCAGCCTGAATCGCCTTAACAGAGTGTACAGTTGCATAGTCAAACTCAACCCCTTGACCGATACGGATTGGACCTGAACCTAGGACTAGGACGGATTCCTTTATCAGACTTGATAGACTCGTTTTTCCCAGCCATAGGTTGAATAGAAATATGGTGTTTCAGAGTCAAACTCCGCCGCACAGTATCGACCATCTTGTAAACTGGGACAATCTTGTTTTCCAAGCGAAGTTGGCGAACTTGCTCAGCTGTCGTTTCCCAGAGTTCAGCAATCTTACGGTCTGAGAAACCATTGAGTTTAGCTGTTTTCAAGACTTCTAGATCTTGTGGATGGGCACCTAATTCTTGCTCAATTTCAAAGATGTGCAAGAGTTTATCAAGATAGAAGATATCAATCTTGGTCAATTCAGCAATTTCTTCTGGTGTGTAACCACGGCGAATGGCCTCTGATACATAGAAGAGACGGTCATCTTGGGCTTTCACAACTTTTTCAATCAAGGCATCATCAGAAACGGTTGCAAGTTCTGGCATTTCATTGTGGTGAACTCCAATTTCAAAGAGAGCGACATGCCTTGAGAAGTGATTCCTCGATGTTACGACCAATCGCCATGACTTCTCCAGTCGCCTTCATCTGGGTACCCAGACGACGCTCACCTTTTTCAAACTTGTCAAATGGGAAACGTGGAATCTTAGCAACGACGTAGTCGAGAGCTGGCTCAAACATGGCATAGGTTGAACCTGTAACTGGGTTGATGACCTCATCCAAAGGTCAAACCGACGGCAATCTTAGCAGCTAATTTAGCAATCGGATAACCCTGTCGCCTTTAGAAGCAAGGGGCTGACGAACGTGATACACGAGGATTTACTTCGATGACATAATACTTAAAGCTGTGTGGATCAAGAGCCAGCTGAACGTTACATCCACCTTCAATTTTGAGGGCACGAATAATACTCAAGCTCGCGTCACGTAGCATTTGGTTTTCATAGTCTGACATGGTTTGCGCAGGGGCAAATACGATGGAATCCCCTGTATGAATCCCAACTGGGTCAAAGTTTTCCATGTTACAAACAACCAGAGCATTGTCAGCTGAGTCACGCATGACTTCGTATTCGATTTCCTTGAAACCTGCAATAGAACGCTCAATCAAACATTGGGTAACAGGTGACAATTTCAAACCATTTTCAGCGATTTCATGCAATTCTTCCTCGTTGGCACACATACCACCACCAGTACCACCTAGGGTAAAGGCTGGACGGACAATCACTGGGTAGCCAATTGTCGCTGCAAAAGCAACAGCTTCTTCCACTGTGTTGACAATTTCAGATTCTGGAATTGGTTGGTTTAGCTCTTCCATTAATTGTTTAAAGAGGTCACGGTCCTCAGCTTGGTCGATGGCAGACAATTTAGTACCCAGAAGTTCGACACCAAGCTCATCTAAGATACCATTTTTAGACAATTCCATAGCCATATTGAGCCCTGTCTGACCTCCAGAGTTGGAAGCAAGGCATCTGGACGTTCCTTACGGAGAATACGTGTCACAAACTCCAGTATAATCGGTCTCGATGTAAACCTTGTCCGCAATCTCCTTATCCGTCATGATGGTTGCAGGTTTGAGTTCACCAAGACAACCTCTCAACCTTCCTCTTTCAAAGACAAGCAGGCCTGGGTCCCAGCGTAGTCAAACTCAGCAGCCTGACCAATAATAATCGGACCAGAACCAATCACCATAATTTTTTGAATATCAGTACGTTTAGGCATAGTTTATGATACAAAGCCCGTCAAGATCAAAGTGAAAATAGGAAACTCGGTGCAGACGCCTTCAGCGTCAGAGACGATGTTTATCTTTTTCACACAGTTCTTAGGGCGTGTTCACTTCCGCGAACAATGTATCTTCTCCTTTCTATTCGGCAACTCTCAGGTTGTCATTAAATAAATTCTCCGACGATTTTTTAGAGAAACAATATTTTTCGATAAAAAATCTAGTGCAGGGAGTTTTTAGTTCGCCTAATAGCGACTAAAAGAAACGACCTGCCTTTCTATTCGTCGCCTCACAGAGCGACATTAAATAAATTCTCCGATGATTTTTCAATAATAAATCGAGTGTAAAAATTTTTCAGCATCTCATTGATCAACTAAAAAGAAAGGACTTGCCTTTTTATTCGACAAGTCTCTGACAGAGTTTCCTATATCAGCGATTAGCAGATTTTAAACGACTCCATCATTTCGATAAATTCATCAAAGAGATAGCTTGCATCGTGTGGTCCTGGAGCTGCATCTGGGTGGAATTGCACAGAGAAACCTGGTTGGTATCTGTGACGCACACCTCAACTGACTTGTCATTGATTTCTTCGTGGGTAATAATCAAATGCTCTGGCAAATCCTCACGGCTAACCGCATAACCATGGTTCTGGCTAGTAAAGTCTACTCGGCCTGTTGCAATTTCACGCACCGCATGGTTAAATCCACGGTGACCAAACTTCATCTTGTAGGTCTTGGCTCCATTTGCCATAGCAAAAAGTTGATGTCCCATACAGATACCAAAGATCGGAATTTTCCCTTGCACACCACGAATCATATCGAGTGCCTGGGGAACATCTTCTGGGTTACCTGGACCATTTGACAACATGACCCCGTCAGATGGAGATGGAGAATCTCTTCTGCTGTTGTTGTGTATGGGAACAACGGTCACGTTACAGTTACGCTTAGATAGTTCGCGTAAGATGGAGTGTTTGAGACCAAAGTCTACCAATACGACACTCAATCCAACTCCAGGAGCAGGATAAGCTGTCTTAGTAGAGACTTGCTTGATATTATCTGTCGGTAGAACTGTCGCTTGGAGCTGGTCTATGATATGGTCCATCGTATCACCAACATGCGTAAGGGTTGCACGCATGGTACCATGCTTACGGATAATTTTTGTCAAAGCCCGGGTATCAATTCCTGAGATACCAGGAATTTTCTTGGCTTTCAAGAATTCGTCCAAGGTCATTTGATTGCGCCAGTTGCTGGCTCTACTCGCTTCTTCAAAAACTACTACTCCCTTGCAGGTAGGAGTGATTGACTCGTAGTCGTCACGGTTAATTCCATAATTTCCCACCAAAGGGTAGGTAAAGGTTAAGATTTGTCCATTGTAAGACTGGTCAGTAATGGATTCTTGGTAACCAGTCATCCCTGTGTTAAAGACGATTTCCCCTGTTACATCAATATCTGCTCCGAAGGCCTTGCCTTCAAATACTGTACCATCTTCTAATACTAGAAGTCGTTTTTCATCTACTCACCTCTCGTTGATGCTCTCAGACATCTTTTAACGCTTTGTGCCTTATTTTGCTTTTCTATAGGCCAGCACAGATTCTAAAATTGCCATTCTGACAAAGACACCGTTGGTCATTTGCTGAACAATACGTGATTTCGGTGCTTCTACCAAGTGATCAGCGATTTCCACATCACGATTGACTGGAGCTGGGTGCATAAGGATTGCTTTTTCTTTCAAGCGGTCATAGCGTTCTTGTGTCAATCCATGCTGGTTATGATAGTCTTCTTTTGAAAATCCTGTCACAATTTCATGACGTTCATGCTGCACACGAAGAAACATCATAACATCTACTTGATCAATCACCTCATCAATTGATACAAAAGCGACCGTAATGTTCAAACTCCTCACTTCTCCATTCCTCAGGACCTGCAAAGTAAGCTCCGCTCCCAAGCGTTTAAGGATTTGCATATTAGACTTAGCTACTCGAGAGTGGTTTAGGTCGCCAGCGATGGCCACCTTAAGACCTTCAAAAATGTCCAAATTCTTCATAAATTGTCATCAAATCAAGCAAACTTTGGCTAGGGGTGTTGCCCTGAACCGTCCCCACCATTGATAATCGAAGTTGTGATGGTCGGGCTAGCAATCAATTCTCTATAGTAGTCCACCTCTGGGTGACGAATGACACAGGCATCCACTCCAAGTGCAGACAGCGTCAAGATTGTGTCATAGAGTGTTTCACCCTTTATTCACTGAACTGGTCTTCACATCGAAATCCAAAAGATCAAGTCCAAGTTTCAGTTCTGCTACCTCAAAGGATTTGTGGGTACAGAGTTGAACTTTCAAAGAAAAGGTTGGAAACGATATGTTGTTCCTCATAAGAAGCACTCGCTCCGTTTTTAAATTCGATTCCTCGTTTAATCAATTTCATTACTTGTTCTACAGTAAGGTCTTCCATAGAAACGACATGTTGCAAAGCTTGTTGATTTTCTGACATTTTTTACTCCTTTTGGTGTTTAGGCTTGTTCTGTGATTAGTACTCTGTCTTGTCCATCCAGTTCTGTCATCTCTACGATGATTTCTTCAGAACGACTGGTTGGGATATTTTTCCCAACATAGTCCGGACGGATTGGAAGTTCTCTGTAGTACGATCAACCAAGACTGCCAAACTCACGCGAGCAGGACGACCATGGCTGACGATGTTGTCAATAGCTGCACGAATAGTACGACCTGTATAGAGCACATCGTCCACCAAGATGACTTCCCGATCTGTCACATCAACAGAGATTACAGAGGTATCTTCTCCACTTTTGACATCGTCACGGAAAAGGCTTGGTATCCAGTTCTACCACTGGAACTGAAAAGAGATTCTAACTGTTCCAAACGTTCTTGGATACGGCGAGCAATAAAGACACCTCGCGTTTTTAATACCAGCCAAAAAACGATTTTATTCAAATCTTTGTTTCGCTCAATAATCTCGTAGGTAATCCGAGTAATCGCTCGTTTGACGGTCAATTCGTCTACAACTTCTTTTTGTCCTCATGACAAACCTCCAAAAAGAAAAAGTCTCCTTAACAAGGAGACTTCAGAATGTCATAGCTAAAGTCAGCTCTACTGTAAAAGAGTATAGACTTCTGCTATCTATTGATCCGACTCCTTGCCTGCCTCACGGGACAGGTTTAAAGGAATATTTTATTGTTATTACTATATCACAAAGAATGGATCAATGCAAGAAAAACATAAAATTTTTATCTTATAACGAACTAAAATCATATAATTGGGGATAGTGATCGCATTCTGGGTTCTTTGGATGACAGATAGCCCGTCCAAAGTAAATCATGGCTTGATGGGCTGCCAACCATTTCTCTGGTGGCAGAATATCCATGACACGTTTTTCTACTTCAAGGGGTGTGGCTGATTTCTTTAACAATATCATGGTGCTTGCAGATACGTTCAACATGGGTATCCACTGCAAAGGCTGGAATTCCAAAGCCCACACTCATAACGACATTTGCTGTTTTACGTCCAACACCTGCTAGACTTTCTAATTCCTCGCGAGTCTGAGGGACTTGACCATCAAAATCGTCTAGTAGCTGTTGGGCACATTTTTTTAGAAACTTGGCCTTATTTCGATAAAGTCCTAGGCGAGAAATGTGCGAAGCAATTTCACTTTCAGTCGCGACAGACATGGCTTGAGGCGTTGGAAAAGCAGCAAAGAGACCTGGTGTAGCCTTGTTGACTGCAGCATCTGTCGTCTGGGCTGACAGCATCACTGCAACCAATAGTTCAAAGTGATTGGTAAAATCAAGACTAGGCTTAGCATCTGGAAAGAGGGCAATGATTTCTTCTAGCACCTTTCGCGCTCGTTTTTTTGACAAAAACCATTATTCGTCTCCGTCAAATAGTCCTTGCAAGCCAGCAAATGGACTGTTTTCTTCTTTCTTGACTGCTTGTTGGGCTTGGTATTCTTCCTCTGTCATGATTTGCCAGTCATTTCCAGACACAAAACCTTGACCAGCTTCTTCTTCTGCTGTTAAGACCTTGATAGGAATATTTAGCAAGATATTATCGGAAACGCTCTCAGCAAGGTCGATTTCCCCATTTTCGATAAAGCAGAGACCAAGTCATCGTCTAAAACTTCTTGATCCAGTTGGTTGGTTGCTCCTTCCATGAAGACCTCTGTCACTGGATAAGACTCCTCCAACTCAACTGGCTCCATACTGCGGCTGGAAGCAAGGACAATGGTATAAGATAGCTGATAGTCTAAGAAATACATACGGTCTTCGTACTGGATCTTTCCCACTGCTAGGATATCTTTAACATCTAAAATTTCTTGATTACGGGTACGTAAGTCTGCGACAAGGTCTAAAGTTTGTTCAAAGTGTAGGCCTTCAGGCTGCTTACGAATTTCTTGAATGTTTAACTTCATATTTCCTCCATAAAGATTTACTCACTTGATTATACCATGAAAAGGCTATAACTCAGCCTTCCAAACTTTGATATTAAAATCTCGTTTTTAACATATTTACTATGACATATTTTCTGTTTAGTGCTATACTATAGGCAAGAATGCATCAGAGCAAGGAGGATGCTCATATGGAAGACAAAGCACTCATCACTGAAAGCTCACCAACTCCTATCCGAGTTAAATAAAAAGCTACCAAAAGCTGCAAACAAGGTACAGCCGATGATTTCCGTCTACAAGAACTGCTGAACAGCACTCTCAAGGAACTTAAAAAAGCGGAAAAGCTTGACAACAGTATCTTAATCGACCTTGAGAAATTTTACCAACGTACCAGTCTACTGATTGGACTGGGGAGCCTAAAAACTAAACGACCAAGCACGCACCGCTTGGCGCAACTATGATAAGTTCCATTACGAACATGTCAAACACGTACTGACTCTCTATGGACCTGTTTTTGGATTTTAGAGTTTAGAATTTTGGATTTTCTATTGACAAAATTTCCTAAAAGGTATAGGATAAAGGTACTAATACTCGGAGGTAAGGGAGACATGAACAACTAAGTCTATCAAATAAAGAAACTTTTATTTAGTAGATCGTGTTTTTGTCTCTTTTGCATGCTCTTTTTGTACTAGATCATCTAGTGCTTTATCCACTTTGAAAATCAAAAAAACTAGAAAGCTAACCATCTGCTCCTCTTGGGTTTGGATTAGGCAAGTCTAAGCTAGTTTGAAGAGATTTTCGACGTGGATAATGGAGTTTTTGACAGTGACTTTGGGCTCTACTAGGTAAAGTAGAGCTTTTGTTATGCACAATGGACATTCTAGAAAGGGCAAGAATATGATAAAAATCAATCATCTGACCATCACACAAAAACAAAGATCTACGAGAGCTTGTTTCTAACCCTAACCATGACTATCCAAGACGGGGAAAAGGTTGCTATTATTGGTGAAGAAGGAAATGGCAAATCAACCTTGCTACGAGAGCTTTTAATGAGGGAAGCTTTGCCTGATTTCACTATCAAAGGAGACATCCAGTCTGACCTTCAGTCACTGGCCTACATTCCTCAAAAAGTTACCTGAGGGAGCTAAAAATAGAACTCTACACGACTACTTCTTTTTAGATTCCGCTGATTTGAGACTACAGTATCCTCTATCGTTTGGCTGAGGAGTTACATTTTGATAGTGATCGCTTCGCTAGTGACCAAAAGATTGGGGAGCCTCTCAGGGGCGAAGCTTTTGAAAGTTCAACTCATCCATGAGTTAGCCAAACCATTTGAGATTCTAGATGAACCTTCAAATGACCTGGACCTTGAGACTGTTGATTGGCTAAAAAGTCAGATTCGAAAGAGCAGGCAAACAGTTATTTTTATTTCGCATGATGAAGACTTTCTCTCTCAAACGGCAGATACTATTGTCCACTTGCGACTGGTCAAGCATCGGAAAGAAGCGGAAACGCTAGTAGAGCATTTAGACTACGATAGCTATAGTGACCAGAGGAAGGCTAGTTTTTGCCAGACAAATCCAGCAAGCTGCTAACGACCAACGAGCCCATGATAAAAGCATGGAAAAGCATCGTCGCGTTAAGCAGAATGTAGAAAAATGCTTTGCGAAATACTAAAAATGATGTTGCTGGGCGCCTATTGGCTAAAAAGATGAAAAATGTCCTTTCTCAAGAAAAACGCTACGAAAAAGGCAGCTCAGTCCATGACACAAAAGCCACTTGAAGAGGAACAAATCCAACTCTTCTTCTCAGATATCCAAACCATTAGCGGCTTCAAAGTCTTAATCCAACTAGAAAAAGGAAAAGTTGTCCATTGGCGAGCGCATTTTAGCTCAGGAGTTGCAACTCACTGTCCGTGGCCAAGAAAAATCGGTATCATCGGGCCCTAATGGTATTGGGAAATCGACCTGTTAGACAAGTTACAGCAACTGCTAAGCGACAAAAGAGAAATTTCCCTTGGTTTTTATGCCACAAGATTACCATAAAAATTGCAATTGATTTATCTCCAGTAGCCTACCTCAGCCAAACTGGACAAAAAGAGGAACTACAGAAAATCCAATCCCACTTGGCTAGCCTCAACTTCAGTTATCCAGAAATGCAGCACCAAATCCGCTCCTTATCTGGTGGTCAACAGGGAAAACTGCTTCTTTTGGATTTAGTTCTACGAAGACCAAACTTTCTCCTCTCGATGAACTCACACGAAACTTTTTCTCCCACTTCTCAACCCGAAAATCAGAAAACTCTTTGCCTCTATCCCGGCGGTCTGATCACTGTTTCGCATGACAGACGCTTCTTAAAGGAGGTCTGTACGAGTATCTATCGTTTGACAGAAAATGGTTTGAAAGTTGTTGATTTACAAGATTTATAACTTTTTGAATATGGCAAAAATCCAGAGAAATTTCTCTGGATTTTGTTTACATTTGTTTCAAGCGTTCGATTCGTTCTGAGATAGGTGGGTGGGTGTAAAATAGTTTTTGTAGTCCGCCAGCTTTCTTGGGATCATTGATATAAAGAGCGCTGCTAGCATCGTCGACATGGTGATGCATTGGCTCGCTATTGTCCAACTTGCGCAAGGCATTGATCATCCTTGAGATTGCGAGTCAGCTCCACACTGGATGCATCCGCTAAAAATTCTCGCTGACGGGAAATGGCTAATTGCACCAAGGTTGCTGCTAGGGGAGCCAAAACAATGGCTAAGAGAGATAACAGCATGATAATCTCTAGACCATTTCCATCACGATCATTATCATTCCGTCTTCGACCAGAGCCACCCCACCACATCATCCGTCCTGCCATACTAGACAGAAGGGTAATGGCACTAGCAAGGGCAACAGCAATGGTCGAAATGCGGATATCGTAGTTTCGGATATGACTGACTTCATGCCCCATAACTGCTTCTAGCTCCTCACGATTCATGATCGCTAGAAGACCCGAAGTGGCCGCAACTGCGCATTCTGAGGGTTGGAACCTGTTGCAAAGGCATTTAAGGAAGAATCCTCAATGATGAAAACACGCGGCATGGGAATCTGAGCGACCATGGCCATATCTTCTACTACATGGTAGAGGTCTGGTGCCGTTTGCTCATCAACTTCACGCGCCCCATTCATAGACATGACAATCTCTGTCGATTGGAAAATCATGGTTAAGGCATAGACAAGACCGATGATTAGGGCTATGATGATGCCTCCAAGACCTGAACGCATGAAGAGATAGCCAACCGCATAACCAAATCAAGGCCAAGAGTAGGAAGAAAAACCAGCAAACAAAAATCCAGGTTTTCCGTTTATTGCTCGTAATTTGATCAAACAGCATCTTAGTCACCTAAACCGCTAAAGTCAACTTTAGGAACTGCCTTTTCCTCTTCAGGTGTTTGAAGGAAGTCTGCAGCCTTAAAGCCAAATAGTCCTGCGATGATGTTACTTGGGAAACTTTCAAGTTTTACATTGTAGTTGCTGACAACACTGTTGTAGAGTTGGCGTGGTAGAGATTTTATTTTCTGTATTTGTCAACTCTTCTTGCAACTTGATAAAGTTAGCACTAGCTTTCAAGTCTGGGTAATTCTCTGCTACTGCAAAGATTCCAGAAATCTGGCGAGTAAGGGCATCACTGGCCTTCATCGCTTCAGCTGGTGAGGTTGCTGCAGCTGCGTCTACGAAGTTCTGTCACCTTTTCCAAGGTAGAACCCTCATATTTGGCATAGCCTTTGACTGTTTCAATCAAGTTTGGGAGGAGATCATTACGACGCTTCAACTGAACATCGATCTGGCTCCAAGCCTCCTTGGTTTGATACGATTTTTTTAACCAAACCGTTATAGCTAACAATCACAAAAATAACAATAAGAGCCAAAACTCCAAGAATAATCCAAGTCATAATCTTATTCCTTTCTGCTTTTTTAGATTAATACCAGTATATCAAAATTTTAATGAATATGGTAAAATAAGATGATACTAGAGAAGGAAATAACTATGAAACCAGAAACATTTTACGACTTTGCTAGCGGAGCAAAATCTTCCACTTTCTGATCAGCAAAAAGAACAATTTGAACGGTATTTTGAACTCTTGGTCGAGTGGAATGAAAAGATTAACTTGACTGCTATTACAGACAAAGAAGAAGTCTACCTTAAACACTTTTATGATTCGATTGCCCCCATCCCAAAGGCTTGATTTCAAATGAAACTATCAAACTTCTTTGATATCGGGGGCTGGGGCAGGATTTCTAGTCTTCCTATGAAAACTCTCATCCTCAGTTAGATGTGACCATCATTGATTCGCTCAATAAGCGCATCAACTTCCTTCAACTATTGGCTCAGGAGTTGGATTTGGATGGTGTTCACTTCTACCATGGACGGGCAGAAGACTTTGCTCAAGACAAGAACTTTCGTGCCCAGTTTGATGTGGTGACGGCTCCGTGCGGTTGCCTGTATGCGGGTTTTGTCTGAGCTGACCATTCCTTATCTTTAAAGTCGGCGGAAAACTATTGGCACTCAAGGCCAGCAATGCTCCTGAGGAATTATCTGAAGCCAAGAATGCTCTCAACCTCCTCTTTAGCAAGGTCAGAGGACAACCTCAGCTATGCCCTCCCAAATGGAGATCCGCGCTACATCACTGTGGTCGAAAAAAGAAAAAGGAGACGCCCAACAAGTACCTCAAAGAAAGGCTGGCATGCCCAACAAACGCCCGCTTTTAATCCTATCAATAGCACTGCCCTTTGTTTAAAGTTGAATAAAAATGATTTACAAAAATCATTCCTCGCTCTTACATTTTTAGGCTCGGAAAAATGATTTACAAAAATCATTCCTCGCTCTTACATTTCTGGGCTCGGGAAAAAATGATTTACAAAAATCATTCCTCGCTCTTACATTTCTGGGCTCGGGAAAAATGATTTACAAAATCATCTGCTATACTATCCTAAGCAAAGGTTTTTAATGTCATCCCGTGAGGTGACGAAGACGCATAACATATGAAGTTCTTTTTAAGAATGGAATAATCTTTTAAAGAAGTCTTACTCTGAGAGCCTATTGCTTGTAAAATAATGGGCTCTTTTTGATGCCCAAAAGTGAGGTTTATATGAAACAAGAATCAACTATTGATTTGTTACTAGACGTTGGACCAACGTCCTTCAGCTGGTAAAGGTATTCTTTTTAAGCTTCCAGCACGTTTTTGCCATGTTTGGTGCAACCATCCTAGTTCCCTTAATTTTGGGAATGCCTGTATCTGTTGCTCTCTTTGCATCAGGTGTTGGGACACTCATCTACATGATATCAACTGGCTTTTAAAGTTCCAGTCTATCTCGGATCATCCTTCGCCTTTATCACGGCCATGTCTCTAGCTATGAAAGAGATGGGTGGCGATGTATCGGCCGCTCAAACAGGGGTTATCCTGACTGGTTTGGTTTATGTCCTTGTGGCTGCAAGTGTTCGTTTTGCAGGTACAAAATGGATCGATAAACTCTTACCACCAATCATTATCGGACCCATGATCATCGTTATCGGTCTTGGACTGGCAAATTCAGCTGTTACGAACGCTGGACTTGTAGCAGACGGAAACTGGAAGAACGCTCTTGTAGCTGTCGTGACGTTCTTGATTGCCGCCTTTATCAATACAAAAGGAAAAGGTTTCCTTCGTATCATTCCTTTCCTCTTTGCCATCATCGGTGGTTACATCTTCGCAGTAACACTTGGCTTGGTTGACTTTTACACCCAGTCCTAGAAGCTAACTGGTTTGAAATCCTGGTTTCTACTTACCATTTAGTACAGGCGGAGCCTTCAAAGAGTATAACCTCTACTTTGGTCCTGGAAACAATCGCCATCTTGCCAATCGCTATTGTAACAATTTCTGAACACATCGGTGACCATACCGTCTTAAGCCAAATCTGTGGCCGTCAGTTCCTGAAAGAACCAGGACTTCACCGTACACTTCTCGGTGACGGTATTGCAACATCTGTATCTGCCCTCCTCGGTGGACCAGCCAATACGACTTACGGTGAAAATACAGGGGTTATCGGGATGACCTCGTATCGCTTCTGTCTCAGTTATCCGTAACGCGGCCTTTATCGCAATTGCACTTAGTTTCCTTGGTAAATTCACTGCCTTGATCTCAACAATCCCTAGTGCTGTAGCTTGGTGGGATGTCTATCCTTCTCTACGGAGTTATCGCCAGCAACGGTTTGAAAGTCTTGATCAAGGAGCGCGTTGATTTCAGTCAAATGCGTAACCTCATCATTGCTAGTGCTATGTTGGTTCTTGGACCTGGTGGAGCCATCCTCAAAGTAGGGCCAGTTACCCTTTCAGGTACTGCCCTATCCAGCTATGACAGGTATCATCTTAAACCTGATCTTACCATACGAAAACAAAGACTAGTCATCTATACACACAAAATCCACTCACGTTGAGTGGATTTTTCTGATTTCTTACCTTCCCCAGGCAAATCAAGAGTACATGAGGCTAGAACCAAACATGTCTGCCAAAGCATGCATGAGGAAAAATGGCAAAAGATTTTTAACCTTATACTTGTATAGAAAAATAATAGAATAAACCATAAACTACACCAATAACTAGTGCCCACACCCACCCTTGATAAGTGTGAAAGAAATCCGAATAATGGTAGAATAAAACAAAAACCGCCACTTGTGCTTTTCTTTCACTGAGGTCAACAACCCTAGAAAGAAAAACTCTTTCATAGAAGCTCATTTAGCAAGGCATAGCAATTGCCATCGGACTAAGCACTAGAACTTCCGTATAATTTCCATGGGATTTATGTGGGCAAAAAGAGCTGGATTTAAGTAATTGTATTCACCAGTTAGTGTCGTCACCAAGTCTCCAAACAAACCCACAATGGCAAATATAAAAGGAAACCAAAAGAGAAGGGACCAGGTCCAACGAATGGGAAGTTGTTTGAAATCATAATTCCGAATCAAAAGGTAAAGCAAGGCTAAGGTAAGAAGTATCACTTGCAAGGTGAAGTTGCTCAAATAGCCTACTCTCTCGCCGACAGTATTACTTGCTGCATCCATTGTAGTTGAAAGACCTGTCGGAAACATACTTGCTAAAAAGAGCTCCGTTGACCGAATGATAAACTGACCAAACATTAAAACTGTAATAATCAGAATGTCAAACCATCTCAAGTAGCGCAGGGGCTTAGTTGGGTGAATACTTTGTGAAATCTTCATATCTCCTCCTTCTAGCAGTTAAAGATTGGTTTATTGTAAGAAAAAGAAACTTAAAATTTTATAAAATTCCACTCCCATTCCTTAGCCGTAATCAATATTTCGATAGGGATATTCAAACCAACCACTTTTTACGAGTAACTAGTTTCTCATTCAACCTTCCGTTTGTTTTTCATCAACAAATCTTTCAAAGAAATGATGGCTACCGCAAGTAAAATCATAGCCATACCGACAAAAATCAATCGCATAGAATTGCTCTTTCATAATCAGAAAGGCAAAGAAAACAGCAGATATGGGCTCTATGGAAGCCAATAAACTGGACTTAACAGGTCCCTATAGACTAGCTCCTTTTAGGAAAGCTGTGTGAGGCAAAGACCGTTCCGATGATGATAATGCCAGCAAATGCAAAGAGAAAATCCAAGCTGGTCGGGTATACTGGCCTGCAAAACTCCTGTGAAGGAATAGCCCCAACACCAGAAATAAACCATTCCACACCAATCACCAAGATACTCCCCATTTCTTAATCAAAAGCAATGGGAAGGATGATATAGAGGCATAGGTCAAGGCAGAAAAGAGGGCTCCCAAAAAGACCAGCAGATGTGACCGACAACTGGTCAAGTTCCCCATGCGTAGCGATAAGAAAAAGTTCCTCCAATTGCTAAACCAATTGAAATAATCTCAGCCACAGTCAGTGCTACCTTGTCCTTGATACAAGTATAAATCAAGATCCCAACAGGGACATACATACTGGAGAACTGTTGCTGTTCCAGCATTGGTTTCCTTTAATGGCAGAAAGATAGGCAAACTGGTTTTAAGAAAAAGTCCAAACAAGGCAAATAGCAACAGAGAACGCAGGCTTTTTGTCCTTAAAAAGCAAGGAGTTTATCCTTTGCGGTCGCATAGTTAAAAATACCAGGGCCAAGCCTGCAATAATGAGCCGAAGATTGGTCAAGACTAGAGCGGAAATTCCGTGTGCCATCAGGTATTAGCCGCTGGTTCCAGAACAAGCCCCAAGCAATGCCTGCAACTACTGTGAATAGCGTTCCTTTTACGGTTTTTGGACATTCTTCCCCTACCTTTCCTACAGAATCATATCCATGACTTGGTTTCGATCGACTATCCACTGAGCACGTTCATCCTTCTCATACGTTCGATTGGATAAAAAGATAGCAGCTTCCTGTTTCTCCTCGATTCCACATGATGAAAGTACCTGTATAGCCTGTATGGTCTAGCCAGTCTCCCTCCAGATTCCAAAGCTGGCAGAACGCTCTTTATCCTCTAAGGAGAAAAAAATTTCGGATCAAGTTTTTCCAGCAAAATCATCTTTCAAGTAATGTTCCAGAAAGATTTGCAAATCCTTAACAGTTGAAAATAGACCCGCACTTCCAGCATGTTTGCCCAAAAGACGAGCTTTTGGGATCATGGATACTACCTGCCGCTACTCCTCTAACTGTTGGTACAGCAAGCTCAACAGGGGCCAAACATGGTTTCCTTCATCCCCATGGGGTCAAAAACTTGTTCTTCTATAATCTGATCCAAGTCTTGTTCAAAGATTTTTCTAAAAAGAAAAGCCTAAGAGTAAAAGTGAACATCCGAATAGAGGAAGGCAGGCTGATTTCGTCTGTTGAGGGTAAAACATGGCTTCTTTTAATTCAGTAGCTGTCAAGAGATCCTCGATTGGGAATAAAGGGGTCCAGGTCTGTTGCGTGGGTCAAAAGTTGACGGATGAGTGATATCTGGATAATCACATTCAGCCATCCGTCACTGGTCGATCAATATCTAATTTGGCCTTGTTGCCATAAGAAGGTGAAGACTGCTCCTACTCCCACAACCTTACTCACACTGGCTAGGTCACAGACTAGCCCTGATTCTGTCTGTAAACCTCTCTCAGGATCACTCAAGCTCAGGTAAGATTCCCTCCATTCACCATCCTTATAATACGCAAAAGAGGCCCCTGGATAGACCCCCTGCCTCAATTTGTTCTTCTATTTTTCTTAGAATTTTTGTCCACTTCATGCTTCTTCAAACCACAATTCGATATTATTAGTGTCTTTACCATGAAGAATTTTTTCAGACTTGGGAACAAAAAATAGCCTGTCTTTTTCAAATTTCTGACGAAGACTGGTTAAATGCAAAATTCTTCACTAAAATTTCCAGCATAGATAAGTCCCAGGTAACATTGTTTTCAACAGTCAAAATCTGGACCCTTTGCCCTTCCGTAAAGGTGATAACTGTCCCAACTTTTTCAGGATCGAGTATACCTCCGTCCCCTCAGGAAAACGCAACTCCATAGAAATCTCAAATTGACTCAAGTATTTTATACTTTATTTGAAGAAAACTCAGGAACAGTTTCCAGTGGAACCAACTCTCTTATATCATTTTTCCGCATGAACAAGAATCACATCCTGTTCAGGAGAGACAATCTCAAAAGCATAACCATATTAGCTTCCTTTAAGAGGTATGAGGAAGAGAGACTCCATCTGATAGAGAAGAGCCTCTATTTCTGAAGGATTTTCTACTTTGATCAAGAGTCTAGCTAGTTTCTTAAGCCCTTTCAACTCTCCGAGTTCGCATACTGAGAGCTCTTCGAGAATCAATCTCTCAACACCTGATTGGTCACCAAGTGAAAGGAAAGCAGATTCTTCTAATAAGGGCTTCATCCCAAGAGTTTCAATGTAAAATTTTTCATTTAATTTTCGGTTATTGACCTCTCAAAGTCGGAATAATTTGTATCATTTGATTTTGCATTCGTAGCTTCCTCCAACTCTTTTTATTTTAAAGGATTTTAGGATTTTTACAAGCTATTCACTTAAATTCTAGAATTTTTACAAAATTCTCGATAAAAACTGGATTCCCCAGTTTCGTTTCTTAGGTAGTAGTTTGAATAGTGCTACTGCTGCAATACCACGCTGCAATTGGAGCTACAACTGCAACCCACTGACATGCCACCATTTTGAATCACCCCTGTAAGTCGACCAAGAACCGATTTTGGAAGGAGTTCGTGAAGAAGACGTGGTCCGAAGTCACGAGCTGGGTTCAATCCAGGTCCAGTAGGTCCACCAAGTGAAGCTACAAAGCCAGCACTAGGAAACCAAGTGCCAGTGTGCAATTCCAAGACCTGGTGCCAAAAATGGAGCGGCTTGGTTTTTGCTTGCTCAAGCGCTGCTGTTACTTGTTCTTGAGGAATTGTTGTTCCTTTGCGCTGCAGCTTGAGCTACTGGTCATTAATTGTCGCCTGAGCTGCTACTAATTCAGCACCAAAGAAGTTTTTAGTCAAACCAAGTGCTGCAAAAGAAAAGAACGAATGAACCTCACAAACTCATTGAGGAAGCCGTTAACAGTAGCTGCAAAACGTGATTCTTTTGTACCGTGGTCGATGCTTGAAATCGTTGAGAAGGTGTCCCAAGATATTGTTTGGGTTTTCTGTTTTCAAGTAGTAAGTGGGCGGTGAGTCGCTACAACCAAAGCTTGACCGAAAATTGCTCCCAAAAACTTGTGCTAGGATGTAAAATGGTACTTTGCTCCCAGAGAAAAGAAGACCACTAACAGCAAGTCCAAGAGTGAAAAGCTGCTGATGTGGTTTCTGACACGTTACTGAACATCAAGGCTGGGATCATAACCCCATACCATAACCAACCGCGATAACGAGCCAGCCACTTTGGTGACCTTTTCGTACCTTTTAGTTCAACGTTGGCAACTGCACCATTTCCAAGAATGATCAAAATAGCAGTTCCCAAAAATTCAGTGGCATATTTAATAGCCCATGTAAAAATCCATTTGATAGATTCTCCTTAATAGACAATCCTTATTCTATCAATTTTTTAGGTCTTTTTAGCAACCGATTTTTCTAAAAAGAATATCTGGAAAACGCTTTATTTAACCTATCTTTAAGAAAAAGGACAAAAGAAGTCAAACTCCTTTTCATCCTATTCCTTACTCTTGACGTTGACCAAAGTCTGCAATCATCTGCTCCATCTCTTGGCGACTCCGGGAGTAGTCAGCATATAAAAGGTAGTCCCCTTTGTAGCTCTGCAAAAGGCTGCTGGCATGATTTT
>BNJV01000582.1_pt1 | contig 29603 bp, 28 predicted proteins | sample 8540591 | NCBI WGS metagenome assembly BNJV01 (sample SAMD00202457, study PRJDB9452) | human saliva metagenome | host: Homo sapiens | reverse complement strand
GCTTCGGCAACTAGGGTCTAGCCGATGGTCTAAATAACGGTGTAATTAACGCCGAGAAGCCACATGTGTTTCGAAAAGCCACTTTTATGGTGGCTTCTCGAAACACATGTGGCTTCTGCGTGTCTGCGGGGGTTATATTCGCGCCCCCACCCGATGCAGATGGAGGGCGCACCGGGTTCATGGATTTTCGATAGGTTAGTGACTTTAATGCGGGTTAAAGACCCACGGTGAAGACACTAACCTATCGAAAACCTCTGTCTAAAAAGCAGACGGCCCCGGATGCGCCAGGTAGATGGGCGGGAGCCGGTTATGGTTTAGGTTTTTTAGTAATGGGTTAGTGACTTTAGGCTGGGGTTTTAACCATTACCAAAGGCACTAAGTCATTACCGAAATCGCTAAGTCATTACCGAATTTTTACCCGTGTGGAGGCGCTGCCTCTGCAGAATTTGTGTCATGGTTTAGCGTCTTCGACCATGCTTTAAGACACTAACCTATGGCACAAATCCGCAACTCATGACCGGATTCCCGTCTGTGACAGGTGGGCGGGTCGGCTACACGGCGAGCGCATACATGTCGCGGAGTGCCTCTTCCGCCTCGTCGAGGGCGTATCCGCTCTGACAGAGAGCGTCGCAGCCGTTACCGTAGCGGAGGCCGGCGAGGAACTCGCGGTCGGCCACCTCCGGCAGGTACACCATGAGGTATTCGCCGTTGTCAGTGAAGAAGTCGTCAATGTTGGCGGCGTCCTGGCCGGAGTAGAAGGCGCGGAAGTCTTCGTCATTGTAGTAACCAACCGTGTACATGAGGGGCTCCTTTGGTCGCTCGGCGGAGGGGGTGAGAACGCGTCGTTGTTCTCTACCACCAAGGTACGGGGCACCCCTGACAAGATAAGGGGCTGCACCACCCTGTGCCAGAAAAACACCAAAAAATATTGGGTGACAAGGGGCTTTCTGGAGGCGCGCTCCCCCGCCCACACGCTGCAAGGGAAATTCGGTCATAGGTTACGGACTTCTGCCATGGTTTTTAACTACGACAGAAGTCACTAACCTATGGTCGAAATCGGCGCCGGGCAGAGGGACCGACCAGCAGGGTAAATCCGTGCCGATACCGCCCCCATAGACAGCGAAAAGCCACATGTGTTTCGAGAAGCCACCAAAGAAGTGGCTTTTCGAAACACATGTGGCTTCTGGGCGTAGAAAAGTATTTACGCCTCCGAGGGTTTCGCTCCGGTCAGGCGGTACGCCTTGTACACGCCCGTCACGTTACGGACCACATTCAGCACGTGCTCCAGCATGAAGCGGTCACCCAGCTCCAGGGCGAAGCGGTCCACCACGGTACGATCCTCCGAAGTGTGCACGCGCGCATCCAGAATGTTCACGCCCGACTCAGAAATCGCACGGATCAGGTCGCTCAGCAGGCCTTACGGTCCAGCGCCTCCACCTGAATCTGCACACGGTACGTAGCGGTCGGCGAAGACGCCCACTCAACCGTCGTCACGCGCGGCTCCTCGTCAGCGTTACGCATGTTCGGGCAGTCACGGCGATGCACCGAAATGCCGTTGTAACGGGTCACAATGCCGATAATGTCATCCGGCGGGACCGGGGTGCAGCAGCGCGCAATCTTCGTCAGCACACCCTCAGCACCCGGCACAATCACGCCGTTATCGCCAATCGCCTTGCGGGTCGACTTCAGCAGCGTCTCGTCAAAGTCGCTGACCTCAACCTCGGGTGCCGGCTCGTCGCCGCGGTGCACCTCAACGAGGGTGTCAATGACCTGCTTCGGCGCAATCTCGTGCTCACCAATCGCACGGTACAGCGACGCCACATCGTTCTTGTGCAGCAGCTGAGCCACCTGAGTCATAATCTCCGGGCTCATCATCTTCTGCAGCGGCAGCTCACTATTACGCATGCTCTTAGTGAGCATTTCGCGGCCTGCGAGTAGCGCCTCCAGGCGGCGTTCCTTCGCGAAGTACTGGCGGATCTTCGTGCGAGCGCGTGAGGAGCGAACGAACTTCAGCCAGTCCTCGCTGGGTCCGGCGTCTTCGTTCTTCGTGGTCATAATCTCCACGGTCGCGCCGGTGGGCAGGACCGTGTGCAGCGGCACGAGGCGGCCGTTGACCTTCGCGCCGACGGTGCGGTCGCCGACCTCACTGTGGATGGCGTAGGCGAAGTCCACGGGGGTGGAGCCGTTGGGCAGGGCGATTGCCTCACCGTTGGGGGTGAGCACCACGATTTCGTCGGTGTCGAGGGTGTCAGCGAGCGACTCGTAGAACTTCTCCGACTCCGGGTTGGAGTTCGAAATCTCGGCAATAGATTGTAGGATGCCGACGTTCATCATCGCCGAGGTCTGGGTGCCCGGCTCCTTCGGGTCCTTCGCGGGCGCGCCGCCACGAGCCGCGACCTTCTCGCCGCGCGACGCCGCCTTGTAGCGCCAGTGCGCAGCCACACCGTACTCAGCTTCTTCGTGCATCTTGTAGGTGCGAATCTGAATCTCAAGCGGCAGGTTGCCCGGACCGTACACGGTCAGGTGCAGCGACTGGTAGTTGTTGTTCTTCGGGTTCTTAATGTAGTCCTTGAAACGGCCAGTCATCGACGGCCACAGGGACAGCACGTGGCCGAGCACGGTGTAGCATTCCGCCTCTTCCTCGACCATGATGCGCACCGCGAGGATGTCGTTAATCTCGTCGAAGCTGCGGCCCTTGGTCTTCATCTTCTGATGAATCGAGTAGTAGTGCTTCGGGCGGCCCGTCACGGTCGCGTCGATGCCCACCTCTTTCAGACGCTCCGTAATCTTGGTGCGTGCCTCGTTCAGGAACTTTTCGAGCGCGGGGGTGCGTTCGCCGACCATGCGCACCATCTCGGCGTAAATCTCCGGGCTCATGGCGGCGAAGGAGAGGTCCTCCAGCTCCCACTTAATCGTGTTCAAGCCCAGGCGGTGCGCGAGCGGCGCGTAAATCTTCAGGGTCTCCTCCGCCTTCTTCGCGGCGGAAGCCTGCGGCACAAAACGCCAGGTGCGGGCGTTGTGCAGGCGGTCGGCAAGCTTGATGAGCAGCACGCGGATGTCCTTGCTCATGGACAGCACGAGCTTGCGGATCGTCTCAATGGAGGCGTTCTCGCCGTAGGTCATCTTGTCCAGCTTGGTCACGCCGTCGACCAGGTAGGCGACCTCCTCACCGAACTCTTCGGTGAGCTGCTCCATCGTGTAGTCGGTGTCTTCCACCGTGTCGTGCAGCAGGCCGGCGGCGAGCACGGGGCCGGTCGCGCCCATCTCCGCAAGAATCGCGGTCACAGCGACAGGGTGCGTGATGTACGGGTCACCGCTCTTACGCTTCTGACCCTCGTGGCAGCGGTTCGCCACCTCGTAGGCGCGCTGCAGCACCTGGATGTCCTCATCCGGGTGGTAGCGGCGTACGGCACGCACGACCGGCGCAATCATCGGGGAGAAACGGATGGTACCGCCGTGCGAATCGGACGCCTCCATCTTGCTGCTGCGGCCACCAAAAACGAGGCGGTTAGGCACACGCCCGCTAGCAGCCATGACACGGTGCGAGCCGCGCTTCCTCTTCGCATCAGACGAATCAGTTTCAGGCAGAGGAATCGGGCCAGCGGGCCGAACCGCGGGCTTCTCGGCGGTCCCTGCAGGGTTCTCAGCGTTGGTGTTCACGGCAGGTTCTGCACTCATTCCGGGCTCCTTTGGACGTAACAGCGATGACCTGAGCCCCCGAATCTGCTCGTCGTTGAAAGGCGTGGATGCGGGCGCGCAGTATCTTCTACCTTTATCCTACCCAGCACGCGGATATGAGCCAAAATATGCGCGTAAACTATGCCGCACTGTGACACATTAGACCTGTGAAATATTAGGCCGGCAGGAACAGACCAGCGGGTATAAGACCCCGGGCACGCTAAAGGGGAGCCGACACCTTTCGGTATCGACTCCCCTATCGTTAGCAACGCCAGTAGCGCTGGCGGAACGCTGGCTAACCGTTCAGGTTCACGCGGTGAATCTCAATGGTTGCACGTGCCGGCTTCTTAGCAGGCTTCTCGGTTGCCTTCTCGTCCTCGGTCGCCTTGTCAGCAGATTCCTCAGACTTTGCGGACTTCTCAGACTTCGCAGCCTTCTCAGCCTCGGCGGGCTCCTCCGAAGAGTCACCCTCAGCTCGTCAGCAGCCTCAGCGTCCTTGAAGCTGCCGCTCTCCACCTTCGCGGTGTGCTCACGAATCTGAGCCTCACCCAAACGCAGCGAAGCATACAGCGGCGCAGACACGAACAGCGTACCGAACATGCCCACCAGAATACCCACAAACAGCGACAGGGACAGGTCCTGCAGAGTACCCGCACCCAGGATGAACGCACCAATGAACAAGATCGCGCCCACCGGCAGAACACCCACAATAGCGGTGTTAATCGAACGGACCAGAGTCTGGTTCACCGCCAGGTTAATCTGCTCGGCAAAGGTCGTGTCGCGGCGTTCCAGCACATCCTCGGTGTTCTCACGGATCTTATCGAACACCACCACCGAGTCGTACAGCGAGTAGCTCAGAATCGTCAAGAAACCAATAATTGCACTCGGAGTGATCTCAAAGCCGAACGCGGCGTACAGGCCAACCGTCACCACCACGGTGAAGAACAGACCCGCAATAGACGCCAGCGACATCTTCCAGGTACGGAAGTAGAACGCCATACCAATCAGCGCAAGCACCACAAACGCGACCAGACCCCAGAACGCCTGACGGGTCACATCCGCACCCCAGGTCGGGCCCACAAACGAAGAGGTCACGTCATTCTCAGACACACCGTAACCCTCCTGCAGAGCTGCCTTCACCTGCAGAGTCTCATCATCGCTGAGCTTGCTCATCTGGGCACGAATCGTACCCGGCGCAATATTGGTCACGCGAACATCCGAAGCGTCCTTCGCCTTCTCGTGAATAATGCGCTCACCTGTAGCAGTATCAACGTGCGCGGTCTTCGAGACCACGAACTCCGAACCGCCACGGAAATCAATACCCAGATTGAAGCCGCCACCAACAGCCGGAATCAGAACCGAAACCGCCATCAGCACAGCCGCAAGCAGCAGCCACAGGCGGCGCTTACCCACGAAGGGGTACGAGCGGGCACCCGAATGCAGGTCATTACCGAAGCGGGCAAAAGCATTAGGTTTCACATCGGTAGCCATGCTTAGCTCTCCTTCTTCTCATCAGAAGCAGACTCGTCAGCCTCAGCGGCAGCACGCTCTGCACGGCGACGCTCAGCAATGCTCAGCTGCTTCTCCTCCGGGCTGCGGAGGCGACCGGCACCACGGTACAGCGGCGTAGCGCCCAGCGACTCAGGCGACAAGCCCGAGTGGCGGTGACCCTCACCGAAGTAGCGGGTATTCGCCAGCAGAGTCAGCATCGGGTGGGTGAACAGGTACACGACCACAAGGTCAGCAATCGCAGTCAAACCAAGGGTGAACGCGAAGCCCTTCACCGAACCAACCGACACCACGTACAGCACCACAGCAGCCAGCAGGTTCACAGCCTTCGACGCCAGGATAGTGCGGGATGCACGCTGCCAACCGTGGTTCACCGCCGACGGGATCGTGCGGCCCGCACGGATCTCATCACGGATACGCTCAAAGTAGACGATGAACGAGTCAGCCGTAGCACCAATCGCCACAATCAGACCCGCCACACCAGCCAGGGACAGGCGGTAGTTCAACGCCCAACCCAGCAGCGCAATCGCCTCATACGAAATAATGCCAGCCACAACCAGCGACATCATCGTGACAAAGCCCAGCAGGCGGTACTGGAACAGCGAGTACACGAACACCAGCAGCAGACCAATCAGACCGGTCAGCAGACCCACACGCAGCTGCTCCGAACCCAGAGTCGCAGAAATCTGCTGCTCCGACTGGATCGTGAAGCTAATCGGCAGGGCACCGTACTTGAGCTGATCGGCGAGAGCCTTCGCCTCCTGCTCGGTGAAGTTACCGGTAATCTGCGGCTTACCGTCAGAAATCACAGCCTGCGACACCGGGGAAGACAGCACCTTGCCGTCCAGCAGAATCGCGAAGCGGGCACGCGGATCATTTGCGTTCTGCGCACGAATCGCGTTCAGGCGAGAAGTAATGTTCTGGAACTTCTCACGAGCAGCATCGTTGAACTGAATGTTCACAGCCCAACGGCCCGTAGTCACGCCCTGACCGGTCGTCTCTGCGAGTGGCTCGCGGTAGAAATATCGCTACCGCTCAGCTCCACAGGACCCAGAATGTACTTCTCCTGACCGTCAGTGGAGCACGCCACCATCGGCTTAGTCGGGTCCGCACTATCGGCGTCCTCATTGCGTGCCGCGGTGCAGTCCTTCGCCTCGTACTGCTTGTACAGATCCGCAGTAATCCAGTTACGGTCCGAACCATTAGTCGGCTCCGCAGACGGCTTGGGCAGCTTATCGTCCGCAGTGCGGGCATCCTCAGCCACCGCAGTACCGGCACCAGAAAGCAGCACCGGGCGGAACGTCATATTTGCAGACGCCTGAATCAGCTGACGAGTCTCAGCGCTAATCGTTCCGGGAACCGAAACAACCACGTTATTACCCGAGCCGAAGGAGGTGGTAACCTCCGCCTCCGAAACGCCGGCACCATCAACGCGCTGACGAATAATCTCAACCGCCTGGTTCAACTGCTCCTGGGAGACGTTCTCATCCGAAGAGCCATTGACCTTCGGAGAAAGAATCATCTGAGTACCACCCGAAAGGTCCAGGGCGAGCTTCGGTGCCCAAGAACCTCCCGCGTAGGTGGTGCCGAAAATACCGGCAGCCATAACAACCATGAGCAGGACCATCGAGAGGAGCGCCCCTCGCGCGGCTGCAAGCGGTGAACGCTTAGCCATAATGTTCCTTCTTCGTGTGAATAGTATTGAGTGTTCTACAGATTCCGTAACGCGAAAACCCGACGCCGCTCACTGGGCGCCGGGCTCATACGCGCTGAATTACTTAGCAGTATCAGAAGAGGTATCGGAAGCGGGAGCTTCGGATGCGGTAGCCTCGTACGCGTCCTCGGTCAGGGGCGCTGCGGGGGCTTCCTCCTCGACGACGGCCATAATCGCGTTCAGTGCCAGGGTGATAACAACACCGTCCGCAATCTGAAGCTGCAGCTTGTTGTTCTCAAGGTCAGTGCTGACAACGGTGCCGTAGATGCCGGAACCAGTCATCACCTGGGTGCCGGGGACGAGAGACTGCTGCATTGCGCGCAGTTCCTCCATCTGCTTACGCTGACGCTTCTGGGCGGAGAACATCATCCATGCCAGCAGCGCCATCATGGCAATCATAATCAGGAGGTTAAAATCCATGGTCTCACTTTCACATCCGCACCCGTGCCGCTCACCGCGAGGGTTGAGCGTACCAGAAGGTGTGGAATCGTAGATACAGTACGTATCCATCCTACGCGAGAGCATGAGCTTTAGCGCCCCGAACCAGCGTTTTTGTGAGGTTAACCTGAGTTTTGGACTCTCTCGGCGTAATTTTATGTCGCTGGTAAAGACCAGCAGAGCCCGGCAGAGCCCAATGGAACCCGACAGCGCCTGCAGAACCGGTAGAAAAGTTGCCGCGCCTGCAGAAAAGCTACCGGGGCGCAGAGAAGCCCGCGGGAGGCTGATACCTCCCACGGGCTACTACTGTGTTATCAACTGATGCGGCCCTAAAGCTGATACGGGTCTAGAGCTGAATCTCCGGCGCTTCCAAGCCGAGGTGCTCCCACGCCGCGGGCAGAGCCACACGACCGCGCGGGGTACGACCGATCAGGCCCTCACGCACCAGGTACGGTTCGGCAACCGTCTCCACGGTCTCCGTCTCTTCACCCACCGCAATGGCGAGGGTGGACAGGCCCACCGGGCCGCCGCCGAACTTTGTGGATCAGCGCCTCCAACACGGCGCGGTCCAGGCGGTCCAGGCCGCGTGAATCCACCTCGTACATGTCCAGCGCGGTTGCGGCATCGGTCGCGTTAATGCGGTCCACGCCGTTCACCAGCGCCCAGTCACGCACACGACGCAGCAGGCGGTTCGCAATACGCGGCGTGCCGCGGGAACGACCGGCAATCTCCGTGAAACCCTCGGAGGTAATCTGCATATCCATCAGACCCGCACTGCGGCGAAGCACCAGCTCAAGCTCCTCCACCGAATAAAACTCCAAGTGACCGGTAAAACCAAAACGGTCACGCAGAGGACCGGGCAGCAGACCCGCACGGGTCGTCGCACCCACCAGGGTGAACTGCGGCAGCTCCAACGGAATGGAAGTCGCACCCGCACCCTTACCAACCACAATGTCCACACGGAAATCTTCCATCGCCATGTAGAGCATTTCTTCAGCCGGGCGGCTCATACGGTGAATCTCATCCAGGAACAAAACCTCACCGGGAGTCAGCGAAGACAGAATCGCCGCCAAATCACCCGAATGCTGAATCGCCGGGCCGGAGGTAATGCGCAGCGGTGCCTCCATCTCTGCCGCAATAATCATTGCGAGAGTGGTCTTACCCAGACCGGGAGGGCCCGACAGCAGCACATGGTCGGCACTACGGCCGCGCATCTTCGAAGCCTCCAGCACCAGGGACAGCTGCTGACGCACACGGCGCTGACCCACAAAGTCATCCAGGGACTTAGGGCGCAGTGCCGCCTCAATCATCTTCTCTTCAGGCTCTTCTTCCATCGCCACCAGGCGCTGGGCGGGAGCTGAAGACGCCTGAGTGCCGGGCACCTGACCGGGAAAATACCCGCCGGAAACCAGGGACGCCGCGGGCTGCGGCTCATAGGGATTCTGGCTCATAGAATTCTTCTTTCACAAAAGTTTGAGTGGGATACGTCGAACAGGGCGCGCCGTTTAGTGGCGGCCCACCGTGTTCTGAGTACCCAAGGAGGCGAGCACACCGCGCAGAGCCACACCCACCGGCTCAGTCTCTGCGGCAGGGTTGTGCTGCACGTAAGCGTCAATAGCGGCGGAAGCGTCCTTCTCGCTCCAGCCCAGAGAGGTGAGAGCATCCAGTACCTGCGGCTTCCAGACGATGCCCTGGCTCAGCGGCAGCTCATCGGTCTGGCCATCGCTGAGAATCAGCTTGCCAGCAAGCTCCAGCACAATACGGCGGGCACCCTTCGGACCAATACCGGGAACCTTCGTGAACGCCTTATCGTCACCGGTCGCCACGGCGCGCTCCACCTCGGCGGCAGTGTGAACACTCAACACCGCCAGAGCAATACGCGGACCAATACCGGAAACCGAAAGCATCATATCGAACACTTCACGCTCGGCAGGCTCCGAAAAACCGTACAGAGTCATCGACTCTTCACGCACAATCATGGTGGTCAGCACGGTAGCTTCCTCACCGGTGCGCAGCTTGGAGAGAGTACGCGCGGTAGCGTACACGAGCATGCCGAAACCGTTCACGTTAATCACCGCATGATCAAGGCCCACCTGAGACACACGACCGGTCAGGGATGCAATCATTTCTCTCCACCTTTCAACACCGCGCCCAGGAATGAGGCTCGCGGCAGTGTGAGGGCACCGGGAACTCCGGCACCCACAGAACGCACTCCCCCAGTTCACGGGGAGACACTACAAGTATATTAGAATATTTCTTCTGAAATCAAGCATATATTCGAACTTCTTAGCGAATACATGCGAGCCAGCAGGAGGCGGCACACAGGCCCACGAAGGCACCTCTAGCGGCGAGCGCGCGCCTCCGCCTCCATCCAGGCACGCTGCGCCGGAGTCAACGACCCGCCGCGGCGAGCCTGCGCCGGGCGTGAACCCTGGTGAGTCTGCGTCTGGGCCGCCATGTTGATACCCGAACCGATACCGCCGCCACGCCAGCCGTGACAGATCGCAATCGCCAGGGCATCAGCAGCATCGGCGGGCTTCGGCATGGAATCCAGCCCCAAAATGCGGGTCACCATACGACCCACCGACGCCTTATCGGCGCGGCCGCTACCGGTCACCGCCGCCTTCACCTCCGAGGGGGTGTGGAAGAACACCGGCACGCCACGCATCGCCGCAGCAGAAATCACCGCGCCCGAAGCGTGCGCCGTACCAATCACCGTGTTCACCTGCTCCTGAGCGAAGATACGCTCAATCGCCAGGGCATCCGGCTTGTAGGTGTCGAGCCAGTGGGAGGCGGCGTTGAAAATCCAGAGAATACGCTGGTCCAGGGACTCCGCCGGGATTGTGCCGGCAACACCCACGTTCACGAAGTGCGCCTTACGGTCGGCGGTCATATCGAGCATGGAGAAGCCGCAGCGGGTCAGACCCGGGTCAACACCCATGATGCGGGTCGCACCCGGCACACGTTCCACAGCGGCGGCGGTACGGTTCTCGCGCATGCTATCGCGTGCGGCAGGTTGAGCGGCGGCCATCATCTCCCCTTTCGACAAACTCCCTATAGAATCTCTAGATTCCAGTCCTCCAGAATCCTAGCACCCGGCACCGGGGCACGCCACGGGAACGGTCACCGCGGACACAGTCACGCGCACCCCGCGAAAAGTACCCAGCGCATCCCCAAAATAAACCCCAGACGCTAAGAAGCCACTCCCCCAACCAGCCAGCCACCCTACGGCGGCTCGGTTAAAGGAGCGGCTTCTTCAAGCATCAGATATCAGAACCTGAGTGATTACTCAGCTGTGATTACTCAGCTTCCAGCTCTGCCATAACCTCGTCAGAGACGTTAGCATTCGAGTAGACGTTCTGAACGTCGTCGAGCTCTTCAATAGCGTCTGCCAGCTTCATGAACTTCTTAGCACCCTCAGCGTCCAGGTCAACCTGCATGGTCGGGCGGAAGACCGGGTCGTCGTTGTTGTACTCCAGGCCAGCCTCGTCCAGTGCCTTACGGATCTCGGGCAGGTCGGTCGCTGCAGAAACAACGGTGAAGATATCGCCCTCGTCCAGAACCTCTTCGGCGCCTGCGTCCAGAACAGCCATCAGAACGTCGTCCTCGGTCAGACCGTCAGTCTTGGTGACCTCAGCAACGCCCTTACGCTCGAACAGGAACGCAACCGAACCCTGGTCAGCCATGGTGCCGCCGTTACGGGTCACAGCCAGGCGAACCTCAGACGCTGCACGGTTACGGTTATCAGTCAGACACTCAATGTACAGAGCGGTACCCTGCGGGCCGCGTGCTTCGTACATGATCTCGGTGTAGTCAATGGTCTCACCGGTCAGGCCAGCGCCACGCTTGATTGCGCGGTCAATGTTGTCGTTAGGAACGGAGTTCTTCTTCGCCTTCGACACAGCCAGGTCAAGAGCGGGGTTACCAGCAATATCAGCGCCGCCCATACGTGCCGCAACTTCAATTGCCTTAATGAACTTCGCGAAAGCCTTCGCGCGCTTAGCGTCGATAGCAGCCTTCTTGTGCTTAGTAGTCGCCCATTTAGAGTGACCGGACATTCGTATCTCCCTTAGTCAAAACCTCCGTGCGGGCACGGCGAAACGTCCCACGCACCGTACTGTACTCACATAACTATACCGTAGCGGAGGCGCACACCACCTCAGAAAGTGCACGCCACCACCAGGAATAGGTTAGCGGGGGCGAGACGCAGCCGAAGCGCGTGCCTTCTCCACCAGCGAGTCGTCAATCGTGTTCGGCGTGAACTCGCCAAACTTACGCTGAGCCGCCTGCTCAATCAGGTAGTCCGAAATCTTCGGGTTCTTCGGCAGCAGCGAACCGTGCAGGTAGGTGCCAATCACGTTGTGCACGCGCGCACCCTCATACGCATCGGTCACGTTGTTGCCCTCGCCCTTGGTGACGGTCGCCAGCGGGGTGCAGCCGGAACCCAGGTAAGTCAGGCCCGAGTGGTTTTCAAAACCAATCACGGTGCCGAACTCCTCAGACTCCTCAACAATGTTGCCGATCAGGCGGTCATCGCCGCCGACCGTGTGCGCATCAAAAATGCCGATACCCTTCAGCGCCTCACCCTCACGGGTGCGGAATTCCTTGCCGAACAGCTGGTACAGGCCACAAATGACGAGCATCGGCACGCCAGCCTCAGCCAGCGAGCGCAGCGTGTCACCGTTCGCGTGCAGGTCATCCTGAATCACGGACTGACCCGAGTCCTGGCCGCCGCCACCCAGAATGATGTCAACATCTTCCGGGAAAGGCTGACCGGGGTTGTGGTCCAGAATCTGCACGTCAAAGCCGTGCGCCTGCGCGCGACGAGCCAACGCCAGAGTGTTACCCCAGTCGCCGTAAATGTTCATGTCGAGCGGGTACAGCTGCAGAATACGCAGAGTCTTACCGTTATTGGGGCCGGAGGCGGGGGTGCCCTCAAAAGTGTGAGTTGCCGTCATTAGGAAACCCTCTCAACGTCAGTGATCTTTGCGAGCTCTTCACGCAGAGCCAGCATTGCGGTGTAGGTGCAGAAAATACGCATGGGCGCGTTACCGCTGGAGGCAATGAAGCCCTTGAGCGCATCGGCGAGGTTCTCGTTGACCTCGTCAACCTTCACGCCGTCATGCTCCAAGCGCAGCGCCATATCCCAGGCACGCACACCCGAAACCATCTGCACGCCGGTCTTCTTCAAAGCTGTCGAAGTCAACATCCCACAGCCAGGACACGTCACGACCGTCAGCGTACTGATCGTTAATCGTGATCATGGTGGCGTAGTCGTCAGCGTTCGCGCTCGCCAGGGACAGGCGGAAACCGCTCGGGTTCTTCACCAGCAGCAGCTGCAGCGGGCGGCCGTTCACGTTCAGGGTCTCACCGCGACCGAAGGCGGGGGTAATCTTCGCCAGCTCCGCGATGAGCTTATCTTCGTTGAGCTTCTCGCCCATGACGGCGCGGGTCAGCGCCATAGCGCCTGCCGCGTTGAAGATGTTGTAAATGCCGTAGAGGTTGATCTCGCCGACTCGCTCCACACCCGCCAGGTCGAACGTAGCGGAGGTGCCGGAGAACGCGGTCAGGGTGACATCAGCCTCGGGCAGGGTTGCCTTCGCGACGGTGCCGCCGCGCATCTCATCATCCGAAGGAAAGTACGAGCGCAGGGATTCATCCAGGCCGTAGTACTTGACGGTCACGCCAGGCTGCACGTTCTCAGCGAGGGAGCGGATGCGCGGGTCCTCACGGTTGAGCACCACGGTACCGGTCGTTGCGGAGGCGACAGTCGCCAGCATGCGGCGGGTCGTGTCAATCTCACCGAAACGGTCCAGCTGGTCACGCAGAACGTTCAGCAGCAGAGCGTAATCGGGCTTGACGGCCTTGACGAAGTGCACGGCGTGCGCCTCGTCCAGCTCAAGCACAGCGATATCAGCGTCAAGCTTGCCGCCGAGGGTCATCTCGCCCAGCAGTGCCGCGGCGACACCGCGCACAAAGTTCGAACCGGTGCGGTTAGTGAAAACCTTCAGACCCTGAGCTTCAAGCAGCTGCACAGCCATCTTCGTGGTGGTGGTCTTACCGTTCGTGCCGGAGACAACAACCACGCCGTAGGGTAGCTTCGCGAGCTCTTCAGCGACGAAGTCGGGGTGCAATTTTTCCATGACAAGGCCGGGGAAGGCGGAGCCGCCGCCGCGAAGCTTAGTCGCGGCGCGTACGCCCTGGTCGAGAAGACGAATGAGGGGTTTGGACATGCTTACCATTTTAGTACACGCACGCCAGCGGCTGAATGGTCCACCGGGCTCGTTCGCTCATGCCAGACAGGGCGGGGTTACTGGGGTTTTGGTGCAGGGGTGCGGGGGTTTGGTGTGGGGCTTCGGCTAGGGCGAAGCGCCGGGGGTATTAGAACAGTGAGCCCGCTTAGAACAGAGAACCCTGCACCCTCACCCGCGTGAACTCCTGCGCCGGCTCCACCAGCACGTTCCGCCACGCGGCAGTATTCACCAGAAACGCCGCATCAGCATCGCCGGTGTGGGCGCTCAAAAACTGACCCGCCGCACCCGTGCAGAAGAAGCCAGCCGCCCCGCTCTCAGTGCCGGAATCACCCAGGCCGGGGTCACACGGCGCCAGCGGTTCGGGCGATTGCGCACGCAGAGCCGCGTACGGGCGGTTCATGGCGAGCGATGGAATCCACGGCTCATCCAGGACGGTGAGCGGCACCTCCGGGTCGGTGCGCGCCAGTTCGGCGAGCGCTTCGCGGGCGCGGGCAACCGCCTCCTGATGGGCAACACGAAGCTGCGTGCCGGGCAGCGGGTTCGTCCAGGCGCGGTACTTGCTCGCCACCTGCTTGACCTGCGGAATCTTCGCGAGGGCGGTCACGGCGTCTTCGGCGCGGCGAATGGCAAGCCCGTCGGGTGCGAGCGCAATGTAGGTGGCGGTGGCGACCGCCTGCTCATCCAGGCGGCGCGGGGTCGAATGTAGGGAGCTCGTGCCGACCTTGTGCGTGCCGTCGGGGAAGGTCGCGATATAGAGGCGATGCTCCAGCATGGCGTAGGCGCGCATGGATTCGGTGAGCGTTCCGGGGTACAGGTGCGCGCTGTGCAGGGCGGTAAATTCGTCGCGGGCGGTGCAGCGCGGGCACTGCTGGCCACGCTGGATGCGGGTGCCCTCGGGGCAGGGTACGCGGCGGATTCCCGCGGATTCGGGGGCGGCGTCATTGCTCGTGCCGGTGGTGTAGCCGGCGCAGTAACGGTAGAGTTCCCCCTCGCTATCGCGCGGAATGCGCAACCCCAGGTAGGCGCCGGGAGTCAACGGAATCTGGATGCGAACCCCGCTCGGAACGCCACGCTGCGCAGGGCTGTTTTCCTGGTTGGGGGCGCTCTCCCCCGCCGCTTGAGATGCCCGGTTATGAGCTCCTTCAGCGACCCCGCCGGGCACGACCGGTTCCACCTCAATGAGCGGGCGGCGGTTGGACCAGCGGATCTGCCTCCAGATGAGTAGCTGCGGCGCGCCTGCAGAATCACCAGCGGCACCATTACCAGCGGCGGGCACAGTAGCTACAGTGGGCGCGGCAGGCATCTCGTCGAAAGCAGTCTCAATCAGGTTGGGGTAGTCCATAGCATTCCACTCTAGCGGGTCTGGCGAATTCTTTCTCGTGGGTTCTTTCTCGCGGGGCGCGGCGCATCCGGGTATCACGTCTTCGGCGGCGCATCCTGGCGCAACATCCCCGAGGGGCAAAAGCAGCGCCCTCGAAATGCAAAAAGAGGCCAGCGTCCTTCACGCTGATCCGCACCCCCGCAGTGTTGCCGTGCGTTCACGCACGACGGGGTGGGTTCTCAGCTGAGGCGCTGACCTCTGTGGTTGAGGCAGGGCGCTTACCCTGCCAAGTCCGAAAGCGATCGGTGACCGCTATTTTTCGGTGAGCTATGCGGTGTTTCTGGAAGCCGGAAGCTTCCCCGCAGCGTCGCTGCATTTAAAACTTTGCCATATCCAATGGACATAACATCATTCAAATACGCATCGACTGCCCAATCTGCGCATTTATGACGCAGAATTTCTATGCACTAGCTGGCAAATTGAAGCAATTAGTGCAAAATTTCAAAATCACCAAGCCACCCAGACTATCTGACGGATGAGCCACGCCATCTAGCTGAGGCGAGCAAACCCCTCCGCAATCGCAGAGCGCATATCATCCAGCGTGCGAGACATGGTCTTCGTCTGAGCAATAATCGGCAGGAAGTTCGTATCTCCACTCCAGCGCGGCAGAATGTGCTGATGCAGTGATCAGCAATGCCCGCGCCGCCCACCTTGCCCTGATTAATGCCAATGTTGAAGCCGTCATTATGCGACACCTCGCGCAGAACCTTCATGGCGAGCTGCGTCAGCTGCGCAATCTCCATGGTTTCTGCCTCGGTCGCATCATCATAGAACGGGATGTGGCGATACGGGCAGACCAGCAGGTGCCCGGGGTTATACGGGTAGAGGTTGAGAATCACGAAGGCATGCTCGCCGCGGTGCACAATCAGCGACTCCTCGTCACTGCGGCTGGGCGCGGTGCAGAAGGGGCAGGTCTTCTCGGTGTAGTCCTTCTGGCCGCCGCTCACGTAGGCGGTACGGTGAGGGGTCCACAGGCGCTGGAACTGGTCCGGTGCGCCGGGCAGCTCGAAGGAATCCTGCACCGAGGCTGCGGTGCCATGCTCGGGGGTCGTGTTCTCGCTCATAGTCCCATTCTATAGCCCGCACGCGGCAACGGGAACGCCCCGTCCGTCATGCGTGCCAGATATGAGATAACTCCCCCCGGCAGCGCGCTTAGCTGTGCTGCTTTTCCAGGTGAATGATGCGGGTGGCACCCTCAAAGGTCATGGGGAAGCTCAGCACGCCGTCCTCCATGACGAATTCCTTGGTTTCCTTATCGGAGGCGTACGGCGCGTGGCTCAGCTTCGCATGGTCCACGTGCGAAATGTAGCTGAAGTTGCCGGTCTTCGCCTCGAAAGTGCCAGCCCAGAAGGGGGTTGCCAGCTCTTCGTGGTTCAGGTGGTAGGTGACCTCGATAATGCCGTCGTGAATGACGGCGTCCATGTAGTTCTCAAGGTTGGTGGAATCCTGCTGAACCCAGGTGCCGTCCATGATTTCTGCGAGCGCGCAACGGCTGCCGAGGAAGGCATGGGCGCCGCGGTGAAGGCGGTCTGTTCCTGAGCATCCGGCGTATAGCTACCGGCACCCGCTGGCGCGGGGGTCTCGGTGGGCTGGGTCGCGGTCGGGTGAATCGACGAGTCATGCGAGACATTAACCGCCGCCTTGATTCCGGTGCTGTCGTCACCGGGGGCGGGAACGGCACTAGGCTCGACGGTTTCAAAAGCTGCGGGGTCAACAACCGCACTTGCAGAGGCGTTATTCGGTGCGGATGCGCACGCGGTGAGGGTGAGCGCGCTGAGTAGAGCGAGCGCGCTCAGAGTTGACTTAGGTGCCACGAACGTGTCCTAACAGAGTATGTGTTTGAGTGAGTTTGTGAGTTGAGTGGTGCCTCCCCGTGAGTGAGGTGGGGATACGACGACACCCCGTAGCGCATTGAGGCTACAGGGCGTTCGATAACCGGCACGGTAGATAGTTTATAGGCTCTGGCTAGGAGTTTCACCAGTAGCGATCATTTTTAAAATGATAGTTTGGTCACATTAGACCTTAAGTTGAGGGGTTTTTCACGCACACGAGCCCCGATTTGCACTCCGCGGGCTAATTTTGCCTCGACAAGGCAAAATATCCCGCACGGTGGCGCGGGCGGCAATTTTCTTGCCTTCGTCTTGCCTTCGCGTGGGCTCGGCACCCAAACCCACCGCCATAACGGGTATGCGGTGTGGGTTTGAGTGCCGAGCCTCAACCAAACTGTCATATCTGCGCTGCTATCTGCGCTACCGCAGCCCAGCTACTGTTCGCAGGCTCCTATTATTTGCGGGAACGCAGCGAGAACTTCTCGCGAATAATCGTGAAGGTCTGGCGGGTCTCCTCCAGCAGGGCGACCGGCTCCTGCTCGCGCACAGCGACCTCATGAGAGGTCGAAGACTCGGCGGATTCCTCAGTAGGTGCGGCGTTCGGAGCATCTGCAGAAGCGCTCGGTGCGGCAAAACCTGTAGCGCTAAACCCAGCGGTACCGAAACCAGTATGGCGTGCCGCCTCCGCCTCCGAAGGAACCGGGTGCACACCGTCTTCATCCACGACCTCACGCAACGTATAGTCGCGGGCTTCACGGCGCGCATACTCACGAGCCAGCAGGGCACGCAGCTCAGAAATTTCCTGGCGAAGATCGTCCACGTCAGCCTTGGTTGCGGGGTACTCCTGCTCCTCCCTGCCACCAATCTTTTCGATAATCCAGCTGGCGAGCGCACCGGTCGCGACCGCGACCATACCCACGCCGTACAGCATGACGACCACTGCGATAACCCTGCCGATACCGGTGATCGGGTAGACGTCGCCGTAACCGACCGTGGCGAGGGTCGTGAACGTCCACCAGTAGGCGGTGGGCAGGTCACGGATCATCGCGCCCGGCTCGGAGGACTCCACCGAATAAATCGCCAGGGCGAACATGATGATGAAGATCGCGGTGTATCCGAAGAGCTTCACCGCCAGCTCGGAGAGCCTCTTATATTGGCGGTTGGTGGTCAGGTGAATCATGGCGAGGAAGCTAACGATACGCCACGCTGGCAGCAGCACAATCGCCAGGTTCATCAGGTTATGCGTGATGAAGTAGAGTCGCCGTGGCGCCAGGTACAGGCGAATGCAGTAGTCGGCGGCGAATAGGCCCCACAGAATCAGCTGAAGGATGTTGAGGTACCCGTCGTACGGCTCCTGGATGCGCGTGCTCATGATGGGCGCGGCAAACGCGAGCAGGTACAGTACGGACGCCACGAACATGGGTCGGGAGGAGCGTTCCTCCCACGCCGCCAGGTTCTTCTCGCCGCGGTACTTGCTGAGCGTGCGGAACAGGCGGGTGCGCGGGGCGCGACGCGGCGGGTCCGTGACGGTGCGGGTGACCGTGCGGATGGTCGTGGTGTGCGTTTCAGGTTCGCCCGCGTCAATAATCTCGGCGGCACTATCAGGGTTACCCTGGGTGCCTGCCTTCTGGGTGCCAGCTTTCTGGTCGCCCTTGCCGTGCGGGTGATGCGTGGTGCGGGTGATGCGACGCTCCTCGCGGTGCGTACCGTCCGGCGCGTCGGTGGTGGCGTACTCTTCGACGACCTCTTCGTAGTCGTCGTCGGGGTCCAGGTCGGTGGAGTAGACCGCACGGCTGCTGTCCAGGCGCATGGCATCAACGTGCAGGGCGGTTGCCCCCGCGGGGGTAGATGCGGCGGGGCTGGACTCTGCGGGACTAGTTGCTGCACTAGTTACTGCCGGGCTAGCTTCTGCGGCGGTACTCCCCTGCTTGGCACTCTCCGGCTTGTCGTTCTCCGACTGAGCACTATCTGACTGGGTGATATTCTGCGCAGCGCCTTCAGATGCGGCAGTTTCAGGGCGCACGGACGCACCCGCCGGATTGTCCGCCTCCGATGCTGAGCCTGACGTATTGGGTGCTGTACTGCTCTCTGCCGCGTTATTTGCCTGGTTCTGTGCCGCCTTATCCATAGTGTGAATGATACTCCGCGCTGTTGCGTTTGCGTTTCTATTTCGTTGCACTGTGACCTTTAGGGGCGGTCTTTACGCCGCGCCACGGTCTTTGCACTGCGGGCATTTAACCTGACACAATATGTGGTGTACCTATCACGTCGGTTGCGCTATCCAGCTGTATTACTGCCCCGCAGTGTTACTGCCCCGCAACGTTGCCGCCCCGCACATCGGAGTGCCTCATGCCTTCACGCACCACCGCTTTCTTCTTCCGCCAGCCGAACTTCCGCCAGCCGGGTTCCCGTCAGCTGAGCTTCCGTCAGCTGGGCGCGAGCCTTTGCCTCTCCGGTGCGCTCGCCACTGCCCTGGGCGGATGCGCCACCCTAAACTCCTCCCCTTCTGCGTCTGCTGAGGCTTCGTCTACGCCGACTGCGGCGAGCCATGCGACGGCGCCGGTGCTTCAGGATTCTGAAGGTTTCCGCCTGTTTACGGGTCGCGGCCCCGTTGAGGAGGCGGTTTTTGAGGGGCCCGGCGGCGCCCGCCTCCTATTCGTATGTGGAGTTTGAGCGTCGCGGTGAGCCGGAGGGCACGATGAAGGTTTCGGTTTCGGACGGTTCGGGTACTCAGGTTGAGGTGGTTGCTGGCGGTTCGGGTGAGGGTGCGGGCGTGTGGGTTCGTAATACGGCGAGCGCATCGGCGCCGAGCCCGTCTAGTTCCGGTCCTTCTGGTTCCGCTAAGTCTGCCGGTACGGTGAGTGTGCCGTATAGTTCGGCGCGTGTGACGGCTTCGACGTCGCAGTTGACTGATGATGCTGAGTGGATGGTGTCGGTTCGTACGGCGGGCGCGGATTCTTCGGGCGAGTTTGTGGCGCCTGATGGTGTGCCGCTGACGAGTCAGAGCGCGGAGGTTGGTGAGATTCAGATGCAGGGCAGTCGCGGTTTTGTGCACGATACTGTGTCGAAATCGGGCAGCGGTTCGGTTGCGGTGGAGAACCGTTCGGATGCGAAGATGACGGTGTATTGTGCGGGTGTGGATCGTAAGGAGCGTAGTGTGCCTGCGGGTGGGCCGCGTGTTTGTGGAGGATTTGGGGGTGCGCGCTTCGGCGGGGTCTCCCCTGTTCTGTGGTGTGGTGACTTCTGATAGTACTGCCAACTGGAATGTTACGGCCCTTGGCGGGCGTGCCTAACAGTTCGACGTAGTACCAATAAATCCTACACAAGGGAAAACAGGTTCTCCCTACAACGATTATCTTTGTAACAGAGGTATATTAAGAACGGACTACCTGCCGTTATCGATCAATGGAGATACCTATGACCGCTCAGTCACCCAACCATATTCAGGTTGTAGTGCCCAAGTTCTACGAGTTCATTCCGGCTATTCTGAACTACCTGGCCGACGGCCGCGAGCGCAGTAATAAGGAAATCTATGCCGCCGTTGCCAAACGTTCCGCTCTCTCTCCTGACCAGATGAAGGAGCTCATGTCGAACGGTCGACGCCTCGTGTACGTGGACCGCATTAGCTGGGGTCTCACCTACCTCAAGCAGTGGGGGGCCGTCGAATCGCCGGGCCGCGGCCGTCAGAAGATTTCATACGAGGGCAAGAAGCTTACCGCTCAGTATCCTCAAGGTCTCCCTTCTGAGATTGTCGCGGAGATTGTTCGCAGCGTTAAGTCGAATTCCGCCTCGGAAACCCCGGCTCAGCTGTCTAAGAGCGGTGCGAAGAATAACGCACCTAATGTAGCCCACAGCACATCCGAACCGACGAACGTAGATGAGAACACTCCCCAAGAGCTCATTGATGAGAGTATCGCTCAGCTGGAGTCCGCGCTCGTGCACGATATTTTGGAGCGCGTACGTTCCATCTCTCCTAATGCTTTTGAACAACTGGTGATAGATGTTCTGCTTGCCATGGGATACGGCGGTGCCGAAGAGCGTGGTATTGTCACTCAGGCATCCCGCGATGGCGGTATCGATGGAGTTATCGACCAAGACGCACTAGGCCTGTCAAAGATTTACGTTCAGGCCAAGCGATACGGTGAAAAGAACACCGTAGGCCGACCGGCTATCCAGGAGTTTGTCGGTGCGGTACATGCAGAGGGCACACAAGGTGTTTTCATCACCTCGAGCTCTTTCACCACCGATGCTCGAGATTTCGCCAAGAAGCTCAGCGGCAGCACCTCAGTGGTCCTGGTGGATGGTGATCAGCTGGCCCGTCTTATGGTGAAGTATGGTATCGGCGTGCAGGTGGAACGAACCTACACCATCAAGAGGATTGACGAGGACTTCTTCGACGAAGCCTAAACGTTACACAAGCGTGGGGTGGAAAGCATGTAGCTTTCTACCCCACGCTTTCTTTTGGGTTAGCCGCCTTTTTGGTTAGCCGCTGGAATGTTACGGCCCTCGGCGGCCGCGCCTAAGAGCAACCGCGGCGTTCTGCGTGTGGTGGGTGCGCCTCCGCAAGCCCGGGCGTATTCCCCCGGAAAACCAGCAAATACGCGGCAAAAACGCGCATCAGCACGGTGTATAACCCACCCCCTTTATGGTGACAAGTAGTCGCCAAGCTTAGCCATAGCTAACAGGAAAAGACGGTGTTCAAGAGCAGATACTGGGATAAGGACAGCATTCACACCCTTCACCAGTAAGGAAGCAAGATCATGACCGTCGTGTCAAACACGTCCGAAGCACTCAAGTCCCCCTACGAGGACACCCTCAAGCGTCTACTCTCCGATGCGCGCGCAGAAGCCGTCGAATCCAGCGTCTCCGAACTCGAGCGCCTGGCAATCTCCCACGACGCATCCCACTACCTGCTCGTGCCCGCCGGCCTGGTCCGCCCCGACTCCGCCGAAGACGTCGCAAACATCTTCCGCGCAGCCGGCGACCTCGGCCTGCCGCTCACCTTCCGCTCCGGCGGCACCTCCCTCTCCGGCCAATCCAGCGGCGACGGCCTGATGGTCGACACCCGCCGCCACTTCAAGAAGATTGAGGTCCTTGAAGACGGCAAGAAGGTGCGCGTGCAGCCCGGCGCGACCATCATGATGGTCAACAACTACCTGGCACCCTACGGCTACAAGCTCGGCCCCGACCCGGCATCATGGTCCGCATGTACCATCGGTGGCGTGGTCGCGAACAACTCCTCCGGCATGTCTTCGGGCACCAAGTACAACACGTACAACACCCTCGACTCCATGGTGTTAGTGCTGCCCAGCGGCACCATCATCGACACCGCCGAGCCGGACGCCGACCAGAAGCTGCGCTCCCTCGAACCTGAACTCCACGAGGGCCTGCTGCGCCTGCGCAAGCGCGTGCTTGAGAACCCCGAATCCATGGCGAAGATTCGCCAGCAGTACTCCATGAAGAACACCATGGGTTACGGCCTGAACTCCCTGGTCGACTTTGAAACCCCCGTGGACATTCTGCAGCACCTGCTGATTGGTTCGGAAGGTACCCTCGGTTTTGTTGCTTCGGCTACCTACCGCACCCTGCCGATTCTGAAGAACATTTCCACCGGCCTGCTCGTGTTCGACAACCTGATTGATGCTGCACGCTCCGTACCCGAGCTGGTTGCCAACAAGCTGGCCACCGTCGAGCTGATGGACGCCACCAGCATCCGCGTGGCTCAGCGTACCGGCCAGGCTGCGGAGGCGCTCGCCGCCATTGACGTGAAGGACCACGCCGCTCTGCTGGTTGAGTTCCAGGGCAACTCCGAGCAGGAGCTGAACGACCTGGCTGCCGCTGCGGCACCCATGTTTAAGAGCCTGCCCGTGGCGTCGCCGGTGTCGATGACCAGCAAGCTGTCTGAGCGTAACGCACTGTGGGCTGCCCGCCGTGGCCTGTACACCACCGTGGCGGGTAACCGCCGTTCCGGCACCAACGCACTGCTCGAAGACGTGGTTGTGCCCGTCGAGGTTCTGGGCAACACCTGTAGCGACCTGACCAAGCTGTTCGATTCGCACGGCTACAAGGATTCCGTGATCTTCGGCCACGCGAAGGACGGTAACATCCACTTCATGCTGAACGAGCAGTTCCGCGACCCGAAGCAGCTGGACCGCTACCGCGAGTTCACCGAAGAAATGGTTCAGCTGATTCTTGCCGCTGACGGCTCGCTGAAGGCTGAGCACGGTACCGGCCGCATCATGGCGCCGTTCGTGAGCCGCCAGTTCGGTGAGGAACTCTTCGACGTGATGCGCCAGATTAAGCGCCTGATTGACCCGAAGGGCTTCATGAACCCCGGCGTGCTGATTGCCGAGCCGGACACCGACTACGTGACCGACCTGAAGGTCGCCGAAACCGTTGAGGAAGAAGTCGACCGCTGTGTGGAGTGCGGCTACTGTGAGCCGGTCTGCCCCTCCCGCAACCTGACTTTGACCCCGCGCCAGCGCATCGTGATGCGCCGTGAAATTGCCGCCGCCGAGCTGAACGGCGACCACGAGCTCGCCGAGCGTCTGCGCAAGGAGTACGAGTACAACGGCATTGAGACCTGTGCTGTGGACGGCATGTGCCAGACCCGCTGCCCCGTGAACATCAACACCGGTGACCTGATTCGCCGCCTGCGTTCCGAGAACCAGGACAAGCTGGCCGCTACCGGCTGGAAGGTCGCCGCACAGCAGTGGGGCATCATGGACAAGGTCGCCGGCAAGGCCCTGACCGTGGCGAAGAAGCTGCCGTTCCCCGTGGTGCACGGCACCACCAACATTGCCCGCAAGGTCATGGGCGACGACATGGTTCCCTCCTACAAGAAGGACCTGCCCGTCGGCGGCCCGGCACGTAAGCCGCACAAGGACGCAACCGCCGAGATTGTGTTCTTCCCCGCCTGCGTGAACTCCATGTTCGGCGGCGTAGACGGCGACGGCAAGCACGACCCGATCAACGCAACCCAGGCGTTCATCCGCCTGTGCGAGCGTACCGGCGTGAAGTACCGCATCCCCGACAATATTGGTGAGATGTGCTGCTCCACCCCGTGGAAGTCGAAGGGCTTCACTGACGGCTACTCGATCATGAGCGACCGCGTGCTGAAGTCCCTGTGGGAGGCTACTGACGGTGGCCGCCTGCCGGTCGTATGTGACGCTTCGTCCTGTACTGAGGGCCTTGAGGTGATGCGCGAGAAGGTTATTAAGGCACTTGAGCACAAGATCGTGAACGGCCTGAAGCCGGGTGAGCCGGACTTCTCGCGTCTGCGCATGTACGATGCGGTTCAGTTCGCCGCAGACAACATGCTGGATAAGCTGAGCGTGTCCGCTCCCCTGCCGTCGGTTGCTCTGCACCCGACCTGCTCCATGACTCACCTGGGCACTCAGCCTGCGTTTGAGAAGATTGCGAACGCGATGAGTGACGACGTGTACGTGCCGAAGCACTGGGGTTGCTGTGGTTACGCGGGTGACCGCGGTATGCTGCACCCGGAGCTGACTGCGAGCGCTACGGAGGCTGAGGCTTCTGAGCTGAGCGAGCAGAAGCAGTTCGCCGCATACATTTCGGCTAACCGCACCTGTGAGCAGGGCATGACGGAGGCGACCAGCCACACCTACCAGAACGTGCTGCAGCTGCTGGAACGCACCACCCGCTAACAGGTTGAGCGCATAGCGGTATAAAGAAGGGACCCGGCGGGCTATCTTATGTGATAGTCCGCCGGGTCCCTTTTTACATTCTGCAAACCTAATAAATAGTCGTGTCAATTCTTCTCATAAATATCATATAGACGAATTCACCATCGCGTAGAAGTTTATATATTCTAGTATTGACCTAAAGAGCTGATCATCTTCGTACAGTTTCATATCAACATAGATATTAGTAATTGCAGTTTCCAGATGATGAATCGCATAGGTGGGATAAGAGGCTCTTCATAATTGAGGGTGTAGTTGGGGTCTGAATCCTCCTGTTTCAAGGAGTGCTCGGGTGATGTAGTGGGTGAGGTTTCGGAATCCGAGGGCGGAGCCGCGTAGGTGTTCGAGGCGGCCGTTGATCGCTTCGGTAGGGTCATTGGAGGTGTGGGGGTGGTCGAAGTAGGCGAGGATGTCCCCGGCTCGGCGTTTGAGCGTTCTGCCCAGCGTGTCACGACAAATGCCCTGGCACCCGCAGCGTCGACACCACCGGTCCGCACCAGTAATACGGCATGCCAACACTGCATGGTCTGCCTCAATGCGCTGGCCCGTCACTTCTAGGCCCAGGTCATACAGGCGCGTGAACGCGCTCAGGTTAGGGCGATCAAAGGTAGTATTGGACATGTCGAAATCTTTCGGATGGACGGTGTAGCAATCTCCATCATCGGAAGACCTCGACCCCTACCCGGCCACGACACGCCCAACGCCGCCCACAACACCTACACCCTCAAATGCGAAGAGCCCAGAAACTGCGTGCATGCTTTGAGGCACGCACTCTACCTGTGAATTTAAAAAATTTATGCAAGCTACAGCTTGCTACGCAACCAATTTAACGAAACTTTTTTCTAGGATCTTTAAACGTTCCTATAAATTTTAAGTCATTATAAAGTTTTTCTGGATCATCGGGTTTAAAAGTAGCGTTTGCATAATAATACAAAGAATTCCCTTCATTCACACCTTTTTCTTTAGATGCTCTTATAATTTCTTCTGTGGCTTTTTTCGAATGCGTACCAATTTCTTCAGCTAAAATTTCAATTGGAACAATCTCTCCGTTTATGGTACGAAAAGCTACAAAAAAGTCTGAATCAATAAATGAAACCCCAAAATCTGCAAATGCTGGACATTGAGAATCTGAATCTTCCATTCCTTCAGTGTATTTATTAAATTCATCTAACGTCTTATTTGATGTTCCTATCCATACAGAAATCATATTTTTTGTATCTGAATCAATCATTTTAATCGTCCTTTCTCAATTATCGAAAATGGCTCTTCGCATTTGAGGGTGTAGGTGTTGTGGGCGGCGTTGGGCGTGTCGTGGCCGGGTAGGGGTCGAGGTCTTCCGATGATGGAGATTGCTACACCGTCCATCCGAAAGATTTCGACATGTCCAATACTACCTTTGATCGCCCTAACCTGAGCGCGTTCACGCGCCTGTATGACCTGGGCCTAGAAGTGACGGGCCAGCGCATTGAGGCAGACCATGCAGTGTTGGCATGCCGTATTACTGGTGCGGACCGGTGGTGTCGACGCTGCGGGTGCCAGGGCATTTGTCGTGACACGCTGGGCAGAACGCTCAAACGCCGAGCCGGGGACATCCTCGCCTACTTCGACCACCCCCACACCTCCAATGGCCCTACCGAAGCGATCAACGGCCGCCTCGAACACCTACGCGGCTCCGCCCTCGGATTCCGAAACCTCACCCACTACATCACCCGAGCACTCCTTGAAACAGGAGGATTCAGACCCCAACTACACCCTCAATTATGAAGAGCCCCATATGGCACAGACACACAAAAAAAGAGGTAGGGCTGACAATAGCCCTACCTCTAAGATGTTTTAAGATAGCACGGTTGACTAGTCATGATTCCTGAATGCAAAGAAGTACATGGTAGCCGATACCAAACCCATACCTAAGGAAATCATAAGAACGTTTGGTGAACAAAGATTTCCCATTCCCTGAATCACTGTCAAGAACAGACAGGAAAGAGAAAATACGAGGATAAAAGCACCGATGCTCTGAAAACTAATACTTTTCATAATATACCTCCTTGGTTGCTTATAATTCACCTCGGCAGCTCCATGCAGCTACTCCCAGCTGAGCGGCCAAACCGGGAAGACCCCCAGCCCCCTTTCTCAGTTGCAGCACCTATTTTCGACTATTAGATAGTCCAATAATCAATACTGCTATCGAGATGCCGTAGAGAATTCCAAGCACCATGTCGCTGACATTTGACACTACATTCAAGATAATTGCCAGGATCAAGAACAGCATCCCAACAGGAACATACTTATTCGACTTCATACGCTCGTGCTCCCTCAATAATCAACAGTGAGACATCATTTTCAGGACCATCCAGCTACCCATTTTCTGAATGACTATGGACGTTCGCCTTACTACCATATTAGCAGTCTGGCGCTAAGTCTGATGAAAACAGAGCCAACTGCCTTAATGTCACAAATTCATAAGGAGGACCCGGCGGGCTATCTAAATGGATGGCACGCCGGGTCCCTTCGTAACATTTTATAGAATTTCTGGTGGTTACCTTATGCCTACTGTATTACAAATCTTCCTTTCCATATATTCTTGAATTTCTTTAAATAATCTATCTTTTCCATATAGACCTAAATCAATGTAAATATTCGTTAGTGCCAATTCAATATACTTATCACTATGATTGAAATCAGAGATTTGAGTTCGAATAAAATTTCGGAGAACTGGGGCAATATCATGACCATAGGCATGCCTTCTAATATCTGGAGGTGAAAATATGTCTTCTAATATTTCAGAGTTTAATATATCATCCGACGCATTTTTGCGAATTACTTCCAAAATACGCTCATACCCCTCGGAAGGTGAATATTTTTGATCAATTTCAGATTCTATAGCTCTCAGTAAAACACCTCGAAAATCTCTATAAATTTCCATTTTTTTAGAAAATTTACACCTGACTAAATATAAAAATCTAACAATTTTCCCTATGTAAGGATAGTAGTCTTCTATGCATTTAGAGTCACCATCGAATCTTCGATAATTTAATTCTTTAAGGACGGACTCCACTAGAGAATAGCTTTCGATTGCTGGGAATTCAGTAAAGAAAAGCGTCTCCAAATGGGCAAATTCCTGAACCTCAGATTCTTCCTTTAAATCCCTATCAGCTATAAACAACTTTCGATCATCATAACTATATTTTTCTGCTCCCCCTATTATCCTACCGCAATTACCACTACCCTCTAAAGAAATATTTTTTGCTTTTTCTACATCTAAAACCAATATAGACAGTTTTTTATCCAGACCAGATTTTTCCAGCCACCTTTTGTAAAAAACCTCATCACTTGAACCTTCTACATAAATTGTGAAAATATCCTGCGACTCAGAATCTCGAGTTCGCACCATCAAGTTATGGCTTTTAATTTCTTCACTTTCATTTAAACTATATGCCCTATTTTGAGTCATACCAAAGTACCCTAGGGAAAAAATTATTTTCATAAATTTCATGGGCGGATTTTTTGGGGACATAAATATCATGATCATAAAAATTCTCCAAGATCATAGGGGAATGAGTGGCTATAATAATTTTCAAATCAGATTCCCCAACACACTCTTGGACATATTTCATAAACAGGCGTTGCCAGGCTATACCGAAAGATATTTCCGGTTCATCGATAATCAACAGCGAATCACCTTTTGTAGAAGATATAATCACCTTAGAGAGAAGAAGCAATAGATGCTTCTCTCCACTAGACAGCCGAGCAGGATAAATAAGCATAGACTTCTTTAAGCGCCTCCATCGCACCCTCTCCATAGGGTCAGACTCAATATCTTTGTAGCGCAAAGAACTGTTCCAATAAATATTAAAACCATCCTGCAGGCTATATTCAATTTTCTTATCCCTGAACATCTTGTTAATGGATGCGATGAAAGACTCAATTAGAGTTGCAGCAGACTCTAAATCTGCAATTCGCTCCTTAAGGCTGTCCAGATATGGAATCAAAACAGGCTGCAAACTTACCACTCGGTGAATATTTATCTCTTGAGATTTAAAAATTCTTTTAATTGAGTTAAATTCTTCAAAATTAATTAATTTATACTCTTCCACTAGCCCCTTTTTGTCATCAATTTCCCTTATTTTATCCAGGATTACTTCCTTTGCCCTCTGTGGGTCGTTCATACGGCTTGATACATTATCATTAATAATATCTTTTACAATTTGATAATATACACCTCTACCACCCCTTGATACAGTTGTTGCCCTTTGAACATTTCGAACAAGAGAATTGCTTAGCTCATACAGAACAGATTCGATAATTGACCCAGATAATGAATACTCTAAGTCTGTTGCATTAATGCCTTCCGATTTCATTCGGAACCTAGAGGCATACCTTGAGTACTCTCCCGTGTCATTCAGTCTATTTGTTCCAAGAAACGTAGACTGTCCACCGGTAATATAACTTATATTAGCAACAATATTTTCATACCTATCCTGAATTTCATTCCCTAACTCAGAGTTAGAAATATCTTTCAAATCACCAATTGAAATATCCTCATTCAAAATTCTATTTTTCGTTTTATCCAGAGTGACAATATTAAAAGTTTTATAACCAATATTGGTGCAACTAATCGTTCCCTCAGAAAATTCAATCTCCACTTTCTGAAAATGCACTGAAAATATTTTTTGAAGTTCTTTAACACTGCCGGAAATAATACAGTGAACCAACCTCAGTAGATTTGTCTTCCCACAACCATTCTCAGCGTATATTGCCTTTATATTGGTATCACCTTTCGTAAAGTCAATATCATAATTGTATCGGCCAAGCACTCCAATTGCAGATATTTTTTTTATTGAATTCCTGCTATTCATAATATTTCTCCTTGAGTTATAGATAAGTACGTATGGGTTAGACTATATCCAGACGTCCTTATCCGAATCGTACAGTTACCGGCGCTTCCGAACGGCAACGAACGTTAGCGCCATCACTTACATTAGCATAACGATACTCACCCGGACTAGGAAAAACTCCCGCACAACACAACTTTCTACACCCAACCACACTCCCCACCCGCGCCTCATCAAGGCACAAAAACCACCCCTCCGCAGCTTA
>BNJV01000195.1_pt1 | contig 29608 bp, 28 predicted proteins | sample 8540591 | NCBI WGS metagenome assembly BNJV01 (sample SAMD00202457, study PRJDB9452) | human saliva metagenome | host: Homo sapiens | reverse complement strand
AAAGATTCTGAAAATTTATCAAAAGGACGAGGTGATAGGGGTTTTACAACCATTTGACGATAATCAATAGCCTGATTGATAAGGCTTGGAACTTTATTTACAAAGGAGAATCATCTTGGCAGGACATGACGTTCAATACGGGAAACATCGTACCCGTCGTAGTTTTTCAAGAATCAAAGAAGTTCTTGACTTACCAAATTTGATTGAAATTCAAACGGATTCATTCAAAGCTTTCCTAGACCACGGTCTGAAGGAAGTGTTTGAAGATGTATTGCCAATTTCAAACTTCACAGACACAATGGAGTTGGAATTTGTTGGATATGAAATCAAGGAACCAAAATACACGTTAGAAGAAGCTCGTATCCACGATGCTAGCTACTCAGCACCTATTTTTGTAACCTTCCGCTTGATTAATAAAGAAACAGGCGAAATTAAGACCCAAGAAGTTTTCTTTGGTGATTTCCCAATCATGACAGAGATGGGAACCTTCATCATCAACGGTGGTGAGCGTATTATCGTATCTCAGTTGGTCCGCTCACCAGGTGTTTACTTTAATGACAAGGTAGATAAAAACGGTAAAGTGGGCTACGGTTCAACGGTTATCCCCAACCGTGGAGCTTGGTTGGAACTTGAAAGCGACTCAAAAGACATCGCCTACACTCGTATTGACCGTACTCGTAAGATTCCATTTACGACCTTAGTTCGTGCGCTTGGTTTCTCAGGTGATGATGAAATCTTTGATATCTTTGGTGACAGCGAATTGGTTCGCAATACTGTTGAAAAAGATATCCACAAGAACCCAATGGACTCTCGCACAGACGAAGCATTGAAGGAAATCTACGAACGCCTTCGTCCAGGTGAGCCTAAGACTGCCGAAAGCTCACGTAGCTTGCTTGTGGCACGATTCTTCGACCCACGTCGCTACGATTTGGCAGCCGTTGGTCGCTACAAAATCAATAAAAAACTCAATGTAAAAACACGCTTGCTCAACCAAACCATCGCTGAGCCATTGGTAGATCCTGAAACGGGTGAAATCTTGGTAGAAGCTGGAACCGTTATGACTCGTAGCGTGATTGAAAGCATCGAGGGTCACTTGGATGGCGACTTGAACAAGATCGTTTATATTCCAAATGATGCAGCTGTTCTGACAGAACCAGTTGTCCTTCAAAAATTCAAGGTTGTTGCGCCAACGGATCCAGACCGTGTTGTAACTATCATTGGTAATGCTAATCCTGATGACAAGGTTCGTGTTGTAACTCCTGCGGATATCCTTGCTGAGATGAGCTACTTCCTCAACTTGGCTGAAGGTATCGGACGTGTGGATGATATCGACCACCTCGGAAACCGTCGTATCCGTGCAGTTGGTGAATTGCTTGCAAACCAAGTTCGCCTTGGACTTTCTCGTATGGAACGTAATGTCCGTGAGCGTATGTCTGTTCAGGACAATGAAGTTTTGACACCGCAACAAATCATTAACATCCGTCCTGTAACAGCTGCAGTCAAAGAATTCTTTGGTTCATCACAGTTGTCACAGTTCATGGACCAACACAACCCGCTTTCTGAGTTGTCTCACAAACGCCGTTTGTCAGCCTTGGGACCTGGTGGTTTGACACGTGACCGTGCTGGATATGAAGTTCGTGACGTGCACTACACTCACTATGGTCGTATGTGTCCAATCGAGACACCTGAAGGACCTAACATCGGTTTGATCAATAACCTGTCCTCATATGGACACTTGAACAAATATGGTTTTGTTCAAACACCATACCGTAAGGTTGACCGTGAAACAGGTGTTGTCACGAACGAAATCGTTTGGTTGACAGCTGATGAGGAAGATGAATTTACTGTAGCACAGGCTAACTCTCGCCTCAACGAAGATGGTACTTTTGCTGAGAAGGTTGTCATGGGACGTCACCAAGGGGTCAACCAAGAGTATCCAGCTAATGTTGTTGACTACATGGACGTGTCACCAAAACAGGTAGTTGCCGTTGCGACTGCATGTATTCCTTTCTTGGAAAACGATGACTCCAACCGTGCCCTCATGGGTGCCAACATGCAACGTCAGGCTGTGCCTTTGATTGATCCAAAAGCACCTTACGTTGGTACTGGTATGGAATACCAAGCAGCTCATGACTCAGGTGCAGCTGTGATTGCTCAGCATGGTGGTAAAGTTACTTACGCAGATGCTGACAAGGTAGAAGTTCGTCGTGAAGATAACTCACTTGATGTTTACCACATCCAAAAATTCCGTCGTTCAAACTCAGGTACTGCTTACAACCAACGGACTCTCGTAAAAGTTGGTGATGTCGTTGAAAAAGGCGACTTTATCGCTGACGGACCTTCTATGGAAAAAGGTGAAATGGCGCTTGGACAAAACCCAATCGTTGCCTACATGACATGGGAAGGTTACAACTTCGAGGATGCCGTTATCATGAGCGAACGCTTGGTCAAAGACGATGTCTACACATCTGTCCACCTCGAAGAATATGAATCAGAAACGCGCGATACAAAGCTTGGACCTGAAGAAATTACTCGTGAAATTCCAAACGTTGGTGAAGATGCTCTTAAAGACCTTGACGAAATGGGTATCATCCGTATCGGTGCTGAGGTTAAAGAAGGAGATATCCTTGTAGGTAAAGTCACACCTAAGGGTGAGAAAGACCTTTCAGCTGAAGAACGTCTCTTGCACGCTATCTTCGGAGACAAGTCTCGTGAAGTGCGTGATACTTCTCTTCGAGTACCTCACGGTGCCGATGGTGTCGTTCGTGATGTTAAGATCTTTACACGTGCAAATGGAGATGAGTTGCAATCAGGTGTTAACATGTTGGTTCGCGTCTACATCGCTCAAACGTAAGATCAAGGTCGGAGATAAGATGGCCGGACGTCACGGAAACAAAGGGGTTGTCTCTCGTATCGTTCCTGTAGAAGACATGCCTTACCTTCCAGACGGAACTCCAGTCGACATCATGTTGAACCCACTTGGGGTACCATCACGTATGAATATCGGTCAGGTTATGGAGCTCCACCTTGGTATGGCGGCTCGTACCCTTGGTATCCACATTGCAACACCGGTCTTTGACGGGGCAAGCTCTGAAGACCTTTGGGATACTGTTAAAGAAGCAGGTATGGATAGCGATGCCAAAACAATCCTTTACGATGGACGTACAGGTGAGCCGTTTGACAACCGTGTATCAGTTGGTGTCATGTACATGATCAAACTCCACCACATGGTTGATGATAAGTTGCACGCGCGTTCAGTCGGACCTTACTCAACCGTTACTCAACAACCACTCGGAGGTAAAGCTCAGTTTGGTGGACAACGTTTCGGTGAGATGGAGGTTTGGGCTCTTGAAGCCTATGGTGCGTCAAATGTCCTTCAAGAAATCTTGACTTACAAGTCTGACGATATCAACGGACGTTTGAAAGCTTATGAAGCTATTACAAAAGGAAAACCAATTCCAAAACCAGGTGTTCCAGAATCCTTCCGAGTTCTTGTCAAAGAATTGCAATCTCTTGGTCTTGACATGCGTGTTCTTGACGAAGATGACCAAGAAGTGGAACTTCGCGACTTGGATGAAGGAATGGACGAAGATGTCATCCACGTAGATGACCTTGAAAAAGCCCGCGAAAAAGCAGCCCAAGAGGCTAAAGCAGCCTTTGAAGCTGAAGAAGCAGAGAAAGCAACAAAAGCGGAAGCAACAGAAGAAGCTGCTGAACAAGAATAAGCAGTTCACTTAAAATAGAAAGGGAAGAAATAGTGGTTGATGTAAATCGTTTTAAAAGTATGCAAATCACCCTAGCTTCTCCAAGCAAAGTCCGTTCATGGTCTTATGGAGAAGTCAAAAAACCTGAAACAATCAATTACCGTACCTTGAAACCAGAACGTGAAGGACTCTTTGACGAAGTCATCTTTGGTCCTACAAAAGACTGGGAATGTGCTTGTGGGAAGTACAAACGCATTCGTTACAGAGGGATTGTTTGTGACCGCTGTGGGGTTGAAGTGACGCGTACAAAAGTTCGTCGTGAGCGTATGGGGCACATCGAGTTGAAAGCTCCTGTATCTCACATCTGGTACTTCAAGGGGATTCCAAGTCGTATGGGCTTGACCCTTGATATGAGCCCTCGTGCCCTCGAGGAAGTTATCTACTTTGCGGCTTATGTAGTGATTGATCCTAAGGATACACCACTTGAGCACAAGTCAATCATGACAGAGCGTGAATACCGTGAGCGCTTGCGTGAGTATGGTTATGGATCATTCGTTGCCAAGATGGGTGCCGAAGCCATCCAAGACCTTTTGAAACAAGTAGATCTTGAAAAAGAAATTGCTGAACTCAAAGAAGAGTTGAAAACAGCTACTGGACAAAAACGTGTCAAAGCTATCCGTCGTTTGGATGTCTTGGATGCCTTTTACAAGTCTGGAAATAAACCTGAATGGATGATTCTCAACATCCTTCCAGTTATCCCACCAGATCTTCGTCCAATGTTGCAGTTGGACGGTGGTCGTTTTGCCTCATCTGACTTGAATGACCTTTACCGCCGTGTTATCAACCGTAACAACCGTTTGGCTCGTTTGCTTGAGTTGAATGCACCAGGTATCATCGTTCAAAATGAAAAGCGTATGCTTCAAGAAGCGGTTGATGCTTTGATTGACAATGGTCGTCGTGGTCGTCCGATTACAGGACCAGGTAGCCGTCCGCTGAAATCATTGAGCCACATGCTCAAAGGTAAACAAGGACGCTTCCGTCAAAACTTGCTCGGTAAACGTGTTGACTTCTCAGGACGTTCCGTTATCGCCGTTGGTCCAACTCTTAAGATGTACCAATGTGGTGTGCCACGTGAAATGGCCATCGAGCTCTTTAAACCATTTGTTATGCGTGAAATCGTTGCCCGTGACATCGTGCAAAACGTCAAAGCAGCTAAACGCTTGGTGGAACGTGGAGATGAGCGTATCTGGGATATCCTCGAAGAAGTGATCAAAGAACATCCAGTACTTCTTAACCGCGCGCCGACCCTTCACCGTTTGGGTATCCAAGCCTTCGAGCCAGTCTTGATTGACGGTAAGGCTCTTCGCTTGCACCCGCTTGTCTGTGAAGCTTATAATGCCGACTTTGACGGGGACCAAATGGCCATTCACGTACCGCTTTCAGAAGAAGCTCAAGCAGAAGCTCGTATCCTCATGCTTGCTGCTGAGCACATCTTGAACCCGAAAGATGGTAAACCAGTTGTTACTCCATCTCAGGACATGGTTTTGGGTAACTACTACTTGACCATGGAAGAAGCTGGTCGTGAAGGTGAAGGAATGGTCTTCAAAGACCGTGATGAAGCTGTTATGGCTTACCGCAATGGCTATGTTCACCTCCACTCACGTGTTGGTATTGCAACAGACAGCCTCAACAAACCTTGGACTGAAGAGCAAAAACACAAGGTCTTACTTACAACAGTTGGTAAAATCCTCTTCAACGACATCATGCCAGAGGGTCTGCCTTACTTGCAAGAACCAACAAATGCCAACTTAACAGAAGGTGTTCCAGCTAAATACTTCTTGCCACTTGGTGGTGATATCAAGGAAGCCATTCGCAATCTTGAACTCAACCCTCCATTCAAGAAGAAAAACCTTGGAAATATCATCGCTGAAATCTTCAAACGTTTCCGCACGACAGAAACATCTGCCCTGCTTGACCGTATGAAGAACCTCGGTTACCACCACTCAACTCTTGCAGGTTTGACGGTGGGTATCGCAGATATCCCAGTTGTTGAAGACAAGGCTGAAATCATCGAAGAATCACACAAACGTGTAGAACAAATCACTAAACAATTCCGTCGTGGTATGATTACGGACGATGAACGCTACAATGCTGTTACCGCTGAATGGCGTGCAGCTCGTGAAAAATTGGAGAAACGTTTGGTTGCTAACCAAGATCCGAAGAATCCAATCGTTATGATGATGGACTCAGGAGCTCGTGGTAACATCTCAAACTTCTCACAGCTTGCCGGTATGCGTGGTCTGATGGCTGCTCCGAACGGACGTATCATGGAATTGCCAATCCTTTCAAACTTCCGCGAAGGTTTGTCAGTACTCGAAATGTTCTTCTCAACTCACGGTGCGCGTAAAGGTATGACCGATACAGCCCTTAAGACAGCCGACTCAGGTTACTTGACTCGTCGTTTGGTTGACGTGGCCCAAGACGTTATCATTCGTGAGGACGACTGTGGAACAGACCGTGGTCTCTTGATCCGCTCTATCGCTGAAGGAAAAGAGATGATCGAGTCTCTCGAAGAACGTCTCAACGGTCGTTACACTAAGAAAACTGTTAAACATCCAGAAACTGGTGCAGTTATCATTGGTCCAAATGAGTTGATTACAGAAGACAAGGCGCGTGAAATTGTCAATGCTGGTGTGGAAGAAGTCACTATCCGTTCCGTATTTACATGTAACACTCGTCATGGTGTCTGCCGTCACTGTTACGGTATTAACTTGGCGACTGGTGATGCGGTTGAAGTTGGTGAAGCAGTTGGTACAATCGCTGCCCAATCTATCGGGGAGCCTGGTACACAGCTTACCATGCGTACCTTCCACACGGGTGGGGTTGCCTCAAATACCGATATCACTCAGGGTCTTCCTCGTGTCCAAGAAATCTTTGAAGCCCGCAATCCGAAAGGGGAAGCGGTCATCACTGAAGTCAAGGGTGAGGTTACAGCCATCGAAGAAGATGCTTCAACTCGTACTAAGAAAGTCTTTGTTAAGGGTGAAACTGGCGAAGGTGAGTATGTAGTGCCATTTACAGCCCGTATGCGTGTCGAAGTCGGAGATCAAGTCTCTCGTGGTGCAGCTCTTACAGAAGGTTCTATCCAACCGAAACGTCTCCTTGCTGTTCGTGATGTCTTGTCAGTTGAAACCTACCTTCTTGGTGAAGTACAAAAAGTTTACCGTAGCCAAGGGGTAGAAATCGGAGACAAACACATCGAGGTAATGGTTCGTCAAATGATCCGTAAAGTTCGTGTCATGGATCCAGGAGACACAGATCTCCTCATGGGTACCCTCATGGACATCAATGACTTTACAGATGCCAACAAAGATGTCCTTATCGCAGGTGGTGTTCCAGCGACTGGTCGCCCAGTCCTTATGGGAATTACCAAAGCCTCACTTGAAACCAACAGTTTCTTGTCAGCGGCTTCCTTCCAGGAAACAACTCGTGTTCTTACAGACGCAGCTATCCGTGGTAAGAAAGACCATCTCCTTGGACTCAAGGAAAATGTTATCATCGGTAAGATCATCCCAGCAGGTACTGGTATGGCTCGCTACCGTAACCTTGAACCGCAAGCTATCAATGAAGCAGCCTATCTGGCTCCAGAACAAGAAGAGACAGAAAATGCTCCAGTAGATGAAGTTGTGGAAATCCAAGTTGAAGAAACAGTAGAATAAAAAGTAAATAAGAGAGCCTTCGGGTTCTCTTTTTTACTCTTCTGTCTATTGGGGTTAGGTGAGCACGAAGCAATATCTCTCAAATCGCTTCAACCATTTTTTATAGTTCAATTTCAAAAAGTAAAAAAATATCGGATAGGAGTCTGTCAGAGCTTAAAAATAATCCTCACCAATAATTTTCCCTTTTTGTCAGTTGAGCGTTAAAATAGGACACTTGAGAAGAGGGGAGGGATTTTATCTTTCACGCAGAGTATAATCATGTATACGAAGGGGGTACTGAAAATGATAAAATCAATTCGCATCTTATTGTTACTGGCTTTGCTTCAGATTAGTCTGAGTAGCTGCTTGCTGTGGAAGGGAACCATCTTAACCTTAAAGCAGTCAAGCACTTATTTTCTAGTGTTTATCGTATTGGCATCAGGTCTGTGTGCGGGCATGAATTTCTTTTATACTCGAGATCAGGACGTTCATAGCATTATAAATAGTCAGAAAAAAGTGAAACTATTTTATAGTACCTTGTTGGTCTTAAACCTAGTAGGTGTCTGTCTGGTGTTATCGGAGACTATTTTAACACAGACAGCTTTTCAGCAAGAGCTGGTAGATCTTTTCTTGCCTTCCTTCTTTTTCTTGTTTGGCATTGATTTACTTGTCTTTTTGCCGTTTGAAAAATACAGCCGAGATTTGGGAGCAACTCTCAATAAGAAAAAAACAGTTGTCCTGACAGTTCTGGCAACCTTGCTGTTCTTGAGAAATCCAATGACAGTTTTATCCATTGTTTTTTATGTCGGTTTGGGATTCATTTTTGCTCGGTTTTTATTTCCAAAATCTATGAGAAGAGAATTTTCCTTTTACGGTCATGTGATCCGAGATATTTTACTTGTTAGCGCCATGTGTATATTTTTTTAAAAACACTTTTCGATCAATAAAAATCCCTTATTTTACCAAAGTTGTTATAGTAAGTTTGTAAAGAAAATTTACATAAAAGAAAACTTTTTGGTATAATAGTAGCATGTACACAAAAAATGAAGAAGAGCTGATCAATCTGGGAGAACGCCTAGGGACCTTGCTCCAAAAAAACGATGTTTTGATCTTGTCTGGAGAATTGGGTGCTGGTAAAACAACCTTTACCAAGGGTCTTGCCAAGGGCTTGGGTATTCGTCAGATGATCAAAAGTCCAACTTACACTATCGTGAGAGAGTATGAGGGTCGCCTTCCGCTCTACCACTTGGATGTCTATCGGATTGAGGGGGATGCTGATTCGATTGACTTGGATGAGTTTCTCTTTGGTGGTGGTGTGACCGTTATCGAGTGGGGGCATCTTTTGGGTGAAGATTTGCCAGATTCCTACTTGGAGTTGGAACTCTTGAAAGAGGCTGAAGGTCGTCGCCTCTATTTTTCCGCTCAAGGTCCTCGTGCTGAGCAACTCATCAAGGAGCTTTATGATGGAGTATGAACTTTGTATTCGTGAGGCTGAAGCTCATGATGCAGCTGCCTTGGTTGCATTTTTGAATTTAGTTGGACAGGAGACAGATTTCACCAGTCTAGATGAAAATGGTATTCTTATGACAGAATCTGAAATGGCGCTTTTTATTGAAAAGCAAGCGACTTCAGATAACCAAATCACTCTCCTAGCCCTCCTGAATGATGAAATTGCAGGTGTTTTGAACATCACGGCAGAGCAACGTATACGGATTCGTCACATCGGGGATATCTTTTTGGTCATCCAAAGGAAGTTTTGGAATCATGGCTTGGGAAGCATACTCCTTGAAGAGGGGATTGAGTGGGCTAAAACCAGTGGAGTTCTGCGTCGTTTGCAGCTCAGTGTACAAAAGCGCAACGAGGCAGCTATCCACCTCTATTCAAAATTTGGATTTATTACAGAAGGCTTACAAGAAAGAGGAGCCTATTTAGAAGAAGGGATATTTTTAGACGTTTACCTGATGGGTAGACTGATAGATAAATGATAAGATGGTAAAAAAAATAATCGGAATGCTATTAGCTTTTCTAGCAGTAACAGTTTTAGGTGTGGGTGCTTATGCCTATACTATTTATTATCAAGGAACTGAAACCTTAAGTAAAAAAACTTATAAGAAAATTGGTGAGGAAACCAACGTTATCGAAGCGACAGAGCCTTTGACCATTCTCTTGATGGGGGTAGATACGGGAAATGTAGAACGTACAGACCCTTGGGCGGGGAATAGTGATTCCATGATTCTTTTGACAGTCAATCCGAAAACCAAGAAAACCACTATGATGAGTTTAGAACGGGATATTTTGACCAAGATTGAGACTGGAAATGGCCAAGTTCAGGAAGCAAAACTCAATGCTGCCTATGCCAATGGTGGTGCAGAGCTGGCTATTTCAACCATTCAAAAAATGATGAACATCCATATTGATCGCTATGTGATGGTCAACATGCAAGGACTCCAACAGCTAGTTGATGCAGTTGGGGGCATCACAGTCAACAACACACTCGGTTTTCCAATTTCGATTGCTGATCAGGAAGAATTTAATAAAATCTCGATTGGAGTCGGTGAGCAAACTTTGAATGGTGAGGAAGCTCTGGTCTATTCACGGATGCGTTATCAGGATCCTGAGGGAGACTATGGTCGTCAAAAACGTCAACGTGAAGTCATTCAAAAGATTATGGAAAAGGTCTTGAGCCTCAATAGTATCAGTCATTATCAAGCTATCTTAAAAGCACTTAGTGATAATATGCAGACAAATGTTGATTTGTCTGCCTCCAGTATTCCACAATTACTTGGTTACCAAGATTCCTTTAAAAATATCGAAACTCATCAACTTCGTGGTGAAGATGCCGAGTTGCAAGGAATCTCTTATCAAATCGTAACGACGGAGCATATGCTGGAAATGCAAAATCTCTTGCGTCGTTCCCTAGGGAGAGAAGATGTGACAGAGTTGGAGACCAATGCTGTTCTGTATGAAAAGGCTTTATGGTCGAACAGCGCCTTCAACAAATACTTTAGGCGAAGAATCGGAATGAAATGAAGAATCAAATCGTGGGAATTTCCTGCGATTTTTTCAAAGAGAATCCGAATAGATAGGTAGGAGGAAAGATGAAAGCAGAAATTATTGCTGTAGGAACAGAAATTTTGACAGGGCAGATCGTCAATACCAACGCCCAGTTTTTGTCAGAAAAGCTAGCAGAAATTGGAGTAGATGTTTATTTCCAAACGGCTGTGGGAGATAATGAAGCGCGTCTCATGTCCTTGCTAGAGATTGCGAGCTCGCGTAGCAGTCTAGTCATTTTGACAGGAGGCTTAGGGGCCAACTGAGGATGATTTAACCAAACAAACGTTGGCGAAATTTTTGGGAAAAGCCTTGGTGTTTGATCCTCAAGCTCAGAAAAAACTTGATCACTTTTTTGCTCAAAGGCCAGATTATGCGCGCACTCCCAATAATGAGCGTCAAGCACAAATTGTAGAAGGGGCAACTCCACTGCCAAATGAGACAGGCTTAGCAGTCGGAGGAGTGTCGGAAGCTGATGGCGTGACTTACGTGGTCCTTCCAGGACCTCCTAGTGAGTTGAAACCCATGGTCTTAAATCAGCTCTTACCCAAGCTGATGACTGGTGCCAAGTTATACTCACGAGTGCTCCGTTTCTTTGGAATTGGTGAGAGTCAGTTAGTGACCATTTTGGCGGATTTGATTGACCAGCAAACAGATCCGACTTTGGCGCCGTATGCCAAGACGGGAGAAGTGACCTTGCGCTTGTCCACAAAAGCAGTCAGTCAAGAACAGGCTGATCAAGTGCTGGATATCCTAGAAAACCAAATCTTAGATCGCCAGACTTTCGAGGAAATTTCTCTACGAGACATCTGTTATGGATATGGAGAAGAAACCAGCCTAGCAAGTGTCGTTGTGGAAGAGTTAAAGAATAGACAGAAAAGCATTACTGCAGCAGAGAGCTTGACAGCGGGCCTCTTTCAAGCTACTTTAGCAGACTTTTCAGGTGTTTCAGCTATCTTTAATGGAGGGTTTGTCACCTACAGCCTAGAAGAAAAGTCCAAGATGCTGGATATTTCCGAGCAAGAGCTAAAAAAACATGGTGTCGTTTCAGAGTTTACGGCTAAAAAGATGGCAGAGCAGGCACGGCTCAAGACTCAGTCTAATTATGGAGTCAGTTTGACGGGGGTTGCTGGGCCAGATAGCCTAGAGGGGCATCCGGCTGGCACTGTTTTTATTGGACTGGCACATGCAAAAGGGACAGAGGTGATCAAGACCAATATAGCAGGACGGAGTCGGGCAGATGTACGTCACATCGCGGTTATGCATGCCTTTAACTTAGTTCGCAAGGCTTTATTAAGTGACTAACTTTTGATATAATAGTAAATAGGTCTTAGGACTATTAGAATACAGGAGAATAGAATGGCGAAAAAACCAAAAAAATTAGATGAAATTTCAAAAAAATTCGGAGCAGATCGTGAAAAAGCCTTGAACGATGCTCTTAAATTGATTGAGAAAGATTTCGGGAAAGGCTCAATCATGCGTTTGGGTGAGCGTGCAGAGCAGAAAGTTCAAGTGATGAGTTCAGGGTCTTTGGCTCTGGACATTGCTCTTGGCTCAGGTGGTTATCCTAAGGGACGTATCATCGAAATCTATGGACCAGAATCATCTGGTAAAACAACAGTTGCCCTTCACGCTGTCGCGCAAGCGCAAAGAAGGTGGTATCGCAGCCTTTATCGATGCGGAGCATGCCCTTGATCCAGCCTATGCAGCAGCACTTGGGGTGAACATTGACGAATTGCTTTTATCACAACCAGACTCAGGGGAGCAAGGTCTTGAAATTGCAGGAAAATTGATTGACTCAGGTGCAGTTGACCTTGTCGTTATTGACTCAGTTGCGGCCCTTGTGCCTCGTGCAGAAATCGATGGGGACATTGGAGACAGCCACGTTGGTTTGCAGGCTCGTATGATGAGTCAAGCCATGCGTAAACTTGGTGCTTCGATCAATAAGACCAAAACAATTGCTATCTTTATCAACCAATTGCGTGAAAAAGTTGGAGTCATGTTTGGAAATCCAGAAACAACTCCAGGTGGACGTGCTCTAAAATTCTACGCTTCAGTGCGTTTGGATGTTCGTGGAAGTACACAAATCAAGGGAACTGGTGACCAAAAAGATACCAATGTCGGTAAGGAAACCAAGATCAAGGTTGTCAAAAATAAGGTAGCTCCACCGTTTAAGGAAGCCTTTGTTGAAATCATGTATGGAGAAGGGATTTCTAAGACCGGTGAACTCTTGAAGATTGCAAGTGACCTTGATATCATCCAAAAAGCCGGAGCTTGGTACTCTTACAAGGGCGAAAAAATCGGGCAAGGATCTGAAAAATGCTAAGAAATACTTGGCAGATCATCCAGAAATCTTTGATGCCATTGACCACCAAGTCCGTGTTCAATATGGTTTGGTTGAAGATGAAGAAGCCTCAGATGTTAGTCCAGTAGCAGAGACGACTTCTAACCAAGAAGTAACACTTGACCTTGGCGATGAACTTGGAATCGAAATTGAAGAATAACATAAAAAGTAGCAGATAGGAACTGCTACTTTTTATGTTTGTTTAATTGTTTAAGATGAAAGAACTAGTGGTCACTAAAACGACGATACTCGATGTGAAAGTCAAAATAATGTTCATCTTGCAATTTCTGGAAGATGTCACGATAGGCTTCTTCGTCAAAGTGATCGCCACGATAGAGGATTTCAAAACTTAAATCATCATACTCCAGGAAAGCGTTAGCTGTTTTAAATCCATTTTGTCGATAGAAGTCCATTCTAGCCTTCCTTTGCTCCAAGTTATCGCATTCTTCATCCAATCGCTCGATTTCCAGCAACATGGTTCGCTGGTAAAAAAATCAGTCAGCTTTTTCGATGATTTCCTTTCCGTACCCGTGACTTCTCAGGTGGGGCATGATGGCAAAAAAGCTGATATAAAACGCTTTTTGATTGGAGATGGCAAAAGCAAAGCCGACAAATTCTTCTTGGTTATAAAAGGCAAAAAAGTGGGCGTCATCTCGGTCCTGATAGCGCAAGAACTCTGACAGAGGAACGCGTTCTTCCTCGGGAAACGCTTCATTGTTTAGCTTTTCAACCTTATCAAGATCCGGAAATGCATCGGTTATTAATTGACTGGTCAAACTCATAAATGACCTCCTTTCCTTGATTATAGCAAATTGTCTCTCGGTAGGCAATTGATTTCAAGAAATCCAAGCAATCCTTGTCGCTCCTCTAGAAAGTTGATATAATAGGCTTATGAATAAGAAACGATCAGTGGACCTGATACATGGTCCTATTCTTCCTGCGCTTTTAAGCTTTGCCTTTCCAATCTTGCTGTCTAATATTTTCCAACAGCTCTATAACACTGCTGATGTCTTGATTGTTGGGCGTTTCCTTGGGCAAGAATCCTTGGCTGCCGTAGGGGCGACAACTGCCATTTTTGACTTGATTATAGGTTTTACGCTTGGTGTTGGAAATGGCATGGGGATTGTCATTGCTCGCTATTATGGGGCTCGTAATTTCACCAAAATCAAAGAAGCGGTTGCTGCAACCTGGATTTTAGGAGGGCTTCTAAGTATTTTAGTTATGCTGATGGGATTTGTCGGCCTGTATCCACTCTTGCAGTACTTAGATACTCCTGCAGAAATCCTTCCCCAGTCCTATCAATATATTTCCATGATTGTGACCTGTGTTGGCGTCAGCTTCGCTTATAATCTCTTTGCAGGCTTGTTGCGGTCTATTGGTGATAGTCTGGCTGCGCTTGGTTTTCTGATTTTTTCTGCTTTGGTTAATGTGGTTCTGGATTTGTATTTTATTACGCAACTGCATCTGGGAGTTCAATCGGCAGGCCTTGCAACCATTATCTCGCAAGGCTTATCAGCGGTTCTTTGCTTTTTCTATATCCGTAAGAGTGTTCCAGAACTGCTCCCTCAACTCAAGCATTTCAAATGGGACAAGAGCTTGTACGCAGATCTCTTGGAGCAAGGTTTGGCTATGGGATTGATGAGTTCGATTGTGTCTATTGGTAGCGTGATTTTACAGTCTTCTGTCAATACCTTTGGAGCCGTGATTATTAGCGCCCAGACAGCGGCTAGACGCATTATGGCCTTTGCTCTGCTTCCGATGACGGCTATTTCTTCTGCTATGACGACCTTTGCCTCTCAGAATCTCGGGGCTAAGCGACTGGACCGCATTGTTCAAGGACTTGGTATTGGGAGTCGTCTGAGCATGTCCTGGGCAGGTTTTGTTTGTCTCTTTCTCTTTTTTGCCAGTCCTGCCTTGGTTTCCTTCTTGGCCAGTTCGACAGATGGTTACTTGGTTGAAAATGGTAGTCTCTACTTGCAAATCAGTTCAGTCTTTTATCCGATTTTGAGCCTTTTGCTGATTTATCGCAATTGCTTGCAGGGCTTGGGGCAGAAAATCTTACCACTTGTTTCCAGTTTTATAGAATTAATCGGGAAAATCGTTTTTGTGGTCTTGATTATCCCTTGGGCAGGGTATACGGGGGTTATCCTCTGTGAACCTCTTATCTGGGTTGCCATGACCATTCAACTGTACTTCTCACTATTCCGTCATCCCTTGATAAAAGAAGGCAAGGCTATCTTGGCAACAAAAATGTCATCATAGCTCGATTTGCTGAACAAAATCCATTTCCTCTAGTGAAAATCGAAAAAACTTGTGTTATAATAAGAAAGATTAAAATGTGAAAAAAGGAGATTCCTAATGGGACGTAAATGGGCCAATATCGTAGCCAAGAAAACGGCTAAAGATGGAGCTAACTCTAAAGTATATGCAAAATTTGGTGTAGAAATCTATGTAGCAGCTAAAAAGGGGATCCAGACCCAGAATCAAACACTGCTTTGAAATTCGTTATCGACCGTGCGAAACAAGCCCAAGTGCCAAAACACGTTATTGATAAGGCTATCGATAAAGCAAAAGGAAATACAGATGAAACTTTTACAGAAGGACGTTACGAAGGCTTTGGACCAAATGGTTCGATGCTGATTGTGGACACCTTGACATCAAATGTCAACCGTACCGCAGCTAATGTCCGTGCAGCCTTTGGTAAAAATGGCGGAAACATGGGTGCTTCAGGTTCGGTTTCTTACCTCTTTGACAACAAGGGTGTGATCGTATTTGCTGGTGATGATGCGGATGCTATCTTTGAATTGTTGCTTGAAGCAGATATTGATGTGGATGATGTAGAAGCGGAAGAAGGAACAATCACTGTTTACACAGCTCCAACAGACCTTCATAAGGCTATCATTGCCCTTCGTGAGTCTGGCATCGAAGAATTCCAAGTGACAGAATTGGAGATGATTCCTCAGTCAGAAGTGGAATTGTCAGGGGATGACCTTGAGACCTTTGAAAAACTTTACAGTGTCCTTGAGGACGACGAAGATGTACAAAAGATCTATACTAACGTAGATGGATTCTAATATAAAAAGCGAACAGACCTACTAGCTGTTCGCTTTTTGTATTGGAACTTAGATTCTGCTTTCAGAATCACTTTGTTGCTTGCTTTTTCCTTGACCTAGACCGACTGCATGTTTTTGGACGAGCAAGAGTTGCCCATTGTCCTCTTTTGCAAAAGTTAGGGTAACAGTCTTGATTTTGTCACCAATGGAGATATAGGTGATTTTCTTGGTGTCATAGCCCTCAATGATTGAATCAAATTCGGAATCTGGTAGTCCGTGTTTTTTGATAATATCCTTGTAATTGGTACCACCTTTCCTTTGTTATCAAGGTCACCTTCGATTAAGGCGTCGAACTGTTCTTGGGTCCAGGAGAAAGTATCTTCTTCCTCCTCAGGGATAGAATAGGTGCTATCATCTGTCAAGTCGCTTTCTTCTTCGCGTTTCATTGAGGCACTTGCCTCTTTATAGGAACGGTTAAACTCCCTGACAAACTCTTTGTAGACATTAGCGTACAGTATCTGGGTCGTAAAGAAAAGTACAACTGAAGCAATTGCAAGGGATGTTCCGATAATGGCTATTGTTTTTCGTTTTTTGAGGTTGACGATAAGGCCGATAATTCCCAAGATAAATGCGACAATGGCGATGAAAAATGACAGATAGTTAACAAATGGGATCCAGGACCCTAAAAGTGCGATGGCTCCAAAAATGGTTGCTAAAATCCCTAAAACTTTTTGTTCTTCTGGTTTCATTTGAAAGTTTTCTCCCTTTATCGAGTGAATGGATATCAATCCACAGTAGTTAGTGCTTATTATAGAGAAAATATCTACTAATGTCAATTCTGACTAGCATAGTTCTCATAGAAACTTTTTCCTTGACATTTTTTCCGGAAGTGGTAAAATAGTTCTCATAGAAACTTAATTGGTTCTCCAGAGAACCATATTTAATAGTGAGAAAGGAGCAATCATGGACAAGCCAATGTTGATTTTTAAACGCTTTGGGCACCAGGTTCATCTGATGGTACAGAAAGAAGCTAAGCGATGTGGCATTGAATTTATGGGGGGACCACAAGGGCAGGTCCTGAGATTTTTAGATTATCGCGAGCAAGACCAGGCTCTGGTTTTGATTAAGGATATCGAGCAAGAACTCAATATTACTAAATCTGTGGCCAGTAACTTGGTCAAGCGTATGGTACAAAATGGTTTGGTCGAGTTAGAGGTCAGTCCAAGTGATAAACGAGCAAAATTTGTTCGTTTGACCGACAAATCACGATCTCAGATGCAAAAAGTTAAGGCGTTTTTTGATCGGATTGATAGTAGTCTACTGGCAGGAATTTCAAAGGAAAAGCTAGACATTTTTGAAGAAGTCCTCGGACAACTACAGGCTAATGTAGAAAAAATAGGAGGAGAGAATGAAGAAACTCGCTAAACGTATTACAGGAAAAGAGTGGGGGATGATCCTACTCACCATCCTTTTCACTTGTTTCTCGGTCTATCTCGAGTTAGAGGTGCCGACCTATATTTCAGAAATAACAGAATTGATTGGAACACCGGGTACGGAGTTAGGACAACTATGGTCTCCTGCTGCCAAGATGATGGGCTTATCTCTCCTAGCCTTTGTGTCTTCTGTAATGGTCGGATTTTTTGCTTCTCGTGTTGCAGCGTCTTACACGACTAACTTACGAAGCGATGTTTTCAATCGTGTTCTAGATTTTTCGCAAACGGAAATCAAACGTTTTTCAATCCCCAGTCTCTTGACTCGGACGACCAATGATATTACGCAGGTTCAGATGCTCTTTACTATGGGCTTGCAGGTAGTGACTCGTGGGCCTATCATGGCCATCTGGGCTATTGGAAAAATCCTTGGAAAGTCAGAATACTGGCTTTGGGCAGTAGTGGTTGCAGTTATTGTCAATGTCTTGATGACCACTGTTCTCATGACTCTAGCCTTTCCAAAACAATATGTCATCCAAAAATTGACAGATAAGCTCAATAGCATCACTCGTGAAAGTTTGACTGGGATTCGGGTTGTTCGTGCATACAATGCGGAAGATTACCAAGATGAAAAATTTGAAGCAGCCAATGATGAGGTGACGCGTCTCAATCTCTTTGTCAATCGATTGATGGCGATTATGAACCCGATCATGATGGCCATTTCGAGTGGACTAAGTTTAGCCATTTACTGGATTGGTGCCTATATCATCAACGACGCAAGTTTGACAGAACGTCTGCCACTTTTTAGTGATATGGTGGTTTTTATGTCCTATGCTATGCAGGTCGTGATGGGCTTCCTTCTCATGGGGGCACTCTTTATCGTTCTTCCTCGTACCTTGGTTTCTGCAGGCCGTATCAATCAAGTTCTGGATTTGCATTCTTCTATTGAGAATCCGAGTCACCCACAGACGGCGGATCCTTCAGTTCAGGGACAAGTGGAATTCCGTGACGTAACCTTCCGCTACTCTCAAAACTCTGAAGCAGTCGTAGAACATGTTACATTTAAAGCCGAAGCGGGTCAAACCGTAGCCTTTATCGGATCGACTGGTTCTGGTAAATCTACGCTTGTGAATCTCTTGCCTCGTTTTTACGACGTTTCAGATGGAGAAATCCTAGTCGACGGTGTCAATGTGCAAGATTACGACTTGGAAGACCTGCGCAATAAGGTCGGCTATATTCCACAAAAAGCTGTCCTCTTTTCTGGAGATGTCAAGGGGAATTTGGACTTTGGTAAGAGCAAAGAGACTCCTCTAAGCGAGGCTGCCATGTGGCAAGCCTTGGAATTAGCCCAGTCTAAAACCTTTATCGAGGATAAGGAAGCAGGTCTTGCATCAGAAGTAGCCCAAGGCGGAACCAACTTCTCAGGAGGTCAAAGACAGCGTTTGGCCATTGCGCGTGCCTTGGCTCGTAAACCAGAGATTCTCATTTTTGATGATTCTTTCTCAGCCTTGGACTACAAGACGGATCGTATCTTACGCCAAGAGCTAGCTGAGAAACACAATCCATGACCAAGCTCATCGTAGCGCAGCGGATTTCTACCATTATGGATGCTGACCTGATCTTAGTCTTGGATCAAGGAAAAGTCGTGGGACAAGGCACCCATAAGGAACTTCTAGCTACCAACGAAGTCTACCAAGAAATTGCCTATTCACAACTATCGAAGGAGGAATTGGAACATGGAAAATAAAAAAGTGTCGGTCTGGAAACAGTGCAAACCTTATATGGCAGGCCTCCAACTCCCTCTCCTAATAGCAGTTGTGGCGGCAGTCATTTCAAGCATCATAACCGTATATGGTCCAACTAAGATTAAAGAAATTACTAACTTGATTTCAGATGGCTTGGCTACAGAAATCGACTTGGTAGTTGTGTCAAACATTGCTGGATTTTTGGTTGTCCTATATGTGTTTGGAGCTATCCTTAATTATACACAGGCCTATATCTTTTCATCGAGCATTCAACATTTTTCAAAACGCTTGCGGACGGCAATTGCTGAAAAAATCAATCGTTTGCCACTTGGCTATTTTGACCGTCATTCTCAAGGGGACACCCTTTCTCGTGTAACCAATGACGTTGATACAGCAGCTCAGTCTCTTAACCAAAGTCTTGGGACAGTGCTCTCAGCTAGTTTCTTGTTGATTGCTGTTTTGATTACCATGTTTGGGATGAACTGGATTTTAGCGCTAGTAACGGTTGTCTCAACCTTACTAGGATTTGTGGTCGTTTCTGTCATTATGGCTAAGTCACAAGGATACTTTAGAGCTCAACAAAACAACTTGGCAGCCGTCAATGGTTATGTAGAGGAAATGTATTCGGGACATAATGTGGTAACGAGCTATAATGCCGTTGATGCTACGAAAGAAACATTCGCAGGTTTAAACCATAACTTGCACGACAGTATCTGGAAATCTCAGTTTATCTCTGGTATCATGATGCCAGCTATGATCTTTGTTGGAAACTTTAGTTATGTTTTGGTCATCATCGTAGGGGCCGCGCTAGCGTTAGAGGGACATATCAGTATCGGGATTATCGTAGCCTTTATGGTCTATGTGCGTACCTTCTCACAACCCTTGTCTCAAATTGCCCAAGGGATTACCAGCTTGCAACAAGCTAGTGCAGCTATGACGCGTGTCTTTGAATTTCTGGGTGAAGAGGAAATGGAAGATGAATCTTATAAGGAAAGACAATTAACCAACATGAAAGGTGAAGTGGTCTTTGATCAGGTGTCGTTTGGCTATACACCGGAGCGCACTATTATCCATGACTTTTCTGCGACTGCTCATGCAGGTCAAAAGGTCGCTATTGTCGGACCGACTGGCGCTGGTAAGACCACCATTGTCAATCTTTTGATGAAGTTTTATGAGATTGATAAGGGAAGTATCTGTATCGACGGTGTGGATACCAAGGACATGAAGCGTTCGGAAGTGCACGATGCCTTTTCAATGGTCTTGCAGGATACATGGCTCTTTGAAGGAACCATTCGAGAGAACCTGATCTATAATCAGACGGGTATCAGTGATGAGCGAATGATGGAAGCTAGTAAGGCTGTGGGAATTCACCACTTTATCATGACTCTGCCAGATGGCTATGATACTGTCTTGGACGACACCGTGACCTTGTCTGTCGGACAAAAACAACTCTTGACCATCGCTCGTGCCCTGCTTAAGGATGCTCCACTCTTGATTCTGGACGAAGCGACATCCTCAGTAGACACACGTACAGAGGAGTTGATTCAAAAGGCTATGGACCGTTTGATGGAGGGACGCACATCCTTTGTCATCGCCCATCGCTTGTCAACCATCCGTAATGCTGATTTGATTCTAGTCATGAAAGATGGAAATATCATTGAACAAGGAAACCATGAGGAACTCATGGCTCAAGGTGGTTTCTATGCAGACCTCTACAATAGTCAATTTACAGAAGACGAAGTAGAAGAATAAACCTTATACTCTTCGAAAATCAAATTCAAACCACGTCAACTTCGCCTTGCCGTACTCAAGTACAGCCTGCGGCTCACTTCCTAGTTTGCTCTTTGATTTTTATTGAGTATTAGAAGGCTTGACGGCCTTCTTTTTCTACACTATACTAGAGTAGGAGATGCTATCAGACTCGTTCTGTAAGGCTTATTATGTAAAATCTAGAGACAACGAGAAAAAATATGAAAAACTATCAAGAGTGGTACGATAAGAGGAAATCAAGTCTCCTTCGACATCCACAACTTTTGCAACTGATGCGAGTTTTTAATCGCATGATGACAGTCCTGATGCCCTTAGCTTACTTGACCTTGTTGGGAACAAGTTTTGTCAGTAAAGGAATCGGGAAAGACCTATATGCTTATATCTTGGTGCCAGCTTTTGGCTTTGTCCTGTTGACGCTCCTTCGTAAGTGGATCAATCAACCTCGGCCTTACGAGACTTGGGGAATTGTCCCACTACTAGACAAGAACAGTTCTGGCAATTCAATGCCTAGTCGCCACGTATTTTCAGCGACTATTATTTCCATGGCATGCTTCCATGCAAATCTGCCTGTGGGATTGATTTTACTGATTTTATCAGCCTTTCTCGGTCTTGTACGGGTTTTAGGTGGCGTACATTATCCCAAGGATGTTCTAGTTGGTTATGCTTGTGGTCTTCTCTGGGGAATTCTTTTCTTTATTTTCTAAAAAGCAAAGCAAGTGGGCTTGGCCTCGTAACCACTTACGGGGCAAGCCATAAATTCAAACAATATGGAATTTGTGGGCTCATTCTTGGTGTGGTCGCAGTAACATTAGCAATGAACTATGGAGTAATTTATGCAGATAAAGCTAAACAAGTAGAAACACTTGATAAGAAAATAGCTGAAAAAGAAGAAAATAATCAAGAAATTGCAAAAGTAACAAAAACTAATGAAAAATCAGTTGCTGACATTAAAGCAGAATACCACAAAGCAACTGTTAAAGAAATTCCAAACAATCCGACTCTACTTCAACTAAGAAAGTATTACCAAATACTGGTGCTGAAGTAAATATGTTAGGTGTGATTATGGTGGGAAGTACTCCTGCTCTAGGAGCAATCGGTCTTAAACGTAAACATGACTAATAGTCGTATAATAAAACACCCCAAAAGTTAGATTTTTTCTGTCTAACTTTTGGGGTGCAGTTCAATACAGAATCGTATTTGAATTTCTTAACTTAATGACATTGGCTAAACTTGTCTTCTCTTTTTTAAATTGTCAGAATGGATTAGTCTTCTTTTTTCTTTCTTGCCAAAGCATAGCCTGCAGTAGCTAAACTTATAAGTGCTGAATATGTCATGAATGATTGTTCAACTGAACCAGTATTTGGTAATACTGATTCATTAGAAGAGTTAGTTGCTGGTAGAGTGTGATTAGAATTTTGATTAGTTGTAGTATTTGTTCCGTACAATACTTTATCGAACATTCTATTGTATTTTTCAAGTTTTCTTTGTTTTTGTACTTCACGAGCTTTTTCTGATTTCAATGATTCTAAATAAGTAACCGCAGCTTCATGTTTAGATTTAAGTTCATTGATTTTAGCACGTTCTACATCAGCAGCTCCTTTAGCTTTCGAGTAGATCTCTTCTTTTTCTTTTTGAACTTTTACTTTTTCTTCAAGAATAGTTTCTTGACCTTTAAGTTGTTCTTTTAATTCTTTAATAGAATTTGTTAATGTTTCAATTTCTTTGTTGTTTTCAGCAATAGATTTTTCAGTGTTAGTAACTTTATTTTTTGCTTCTGTCAATTTAGCATTAAGTGCTTTCAATTGAGCCTCAATTCGTTTAACTTCAGCTTTAGCAATTTCTACATCAGCACTTACTTTATCATATTCAGCTTTCGCTTTGTTGTAAGTTTCAGTTGCTTTTAGTTAAATCAGATTCAGCTTTAGGTAGAGCAATATTTAATTCTTTTGCTTTTTGTTTTTGAACAGCAGTAAGATTGTTATTCTTTTCTGTTAATTGGTTTGCTAATTGAGTTTGTTTAGCAACAGCACTGTCGTAAGCAGTTTGTGCTTTAGGAGTTTGAATTTCAATTGCTTCTAAACGTTTCAATTCTTTTGTTGAAGCATCAAGCTTATCAGTCGTTGATTTAACATTCTTAGTAACTTGAACCAATTCGGCTTTGTTTGTTTCAATTAGTTTGTCAAGAGAATTTACACGAGTAACCGTTTTGCTGTAATCAGTTGCTGGAATGTCATACTCTTTAGTTTTTAATTTACTATCTTGTTCTTTCAAGCTTGTTTCATCAGCACCAATCATTACATAGCTTCCGTCTTGAACCACGAAAGTTTGTAATTCTGTTTTCTTGTAATTCCAAACCAAACCAGATTGGATAAGAGCATGGCCCCAATCACTTAATTCATCATCATACATCCAGCGAATCATACTGTTGTAGATTTCTGCTTTTAATTCACCCATTGTTGTCATATTTGTTTCAGGTGAATAAGCAAGTGTTTCCATACGTACTGGAACAGCTGTAGTGTTATAACCAGCTTTTGTTAAGTTAGCTCCAATAGTTTCATTACTCTTCAAATGACCTACTTCAGCTGCATCCCATACAGTAGGAGAAGTTGTGTTTTTAGCTTTACGAATAGCATTTTTATATGTTTCACCGATAAGTTTTGACAAGTTAACTGATTCTTCACTTACACGAACCATAGTTGGAGAGAATGTACCAAATTTAGTACGTACATCTTCAATAAATTGAGCCATACGGACATTCAATTCTTTTAGTTGTTCTGTTGTAAGATTAGCAGGGTCAACAGCACGAGTATCACTTTCTTTAAGCAATTCCATAGCTTGTTGAATTTCTTTTGATTTTAGAATTTCTTGAGCAATTTTATTTACAGCATCACTATTAGCAGTTGTTTTATTTTGTTTATAAGCTTTAAGAGCAGAAATATAAGCATCTGTTACTGGAATTTCCACATTATCTGCTAAAGATTTCTTAGCCGAAGTTAACTCGTTGGCCAATTTTTCTTTTTCAGATTTTTTCGCTTCTTCAGTTTTGATAGCATTATCTTTATTTGTTTGGTCTTTTGCTACCACTGTTTTTTGTGAAGCAATATTATCAGCACGAGCTTTATCAGCTTTTTTTAGCGTCTTGTAATGCTTTATTTGTGTTCGTTACATTTTTTTATCAGCTTCTTGTTTAGCCGAAGTTAAACCTTGAACATCTTTAGTTAAAGCAGTTTCTTTTGCTTGATTGTTTTTCAAATCTTTCTTGATAGAATTTACTTTATCTTGAGCAGAGTTTTTAGCAGAAGTAGCTGCATTTAAAGCATCAACTTGTGGCTGAATTTTAGCTTCTTCATTTTTTTGTTTTTTTCTTTAGCAGGAGTCAATTCATTCTCTTTGTTAGAGATTTCATTTTCTGTATTAGTTACGTCGTCTTTATTAGATTGTAATTCTTTTTGCTAATTTTTGGAGCTTGTTCTTTATCTTTAGCTAAAAGTAGCTTCAGCATTTTTTTAATTTTTTTCGTTAGTTTTATTAACTGAATCTTGAGCAGAGTTGACTTCATCTGTTGCTTTGTTGTAATCAGATTTAGCTTGAGTTTCTTTATCGAAAGTTTCTTTTGCAGAAATTTCAGCGTTAGTTATATCTTTTGAAGTTTTCGCAACTTCTTTTTCTGCTTTCTGAATAGGAGTAGCATTTTCTGCTGTTGGAGCTACTTCAGTTGCTTTTAGTAGGTTGTGCTACAGAAGTTGGTTCAGCTTCCTCTGCGAATACAGTCGTTCCAGTGGTTGCAGCTAGGATTGCGGCCCCAACAATAATAGTTTGTTTTTTCATATCAGATCCCTCTTTATCTTTTTCTAAATTAATTGCACAAAATTTCTTTTTGTTCTTTACTATAATATCATAAAATGTTTTTTTGACTTAATTCTATATTTAAATTACTTCAATTTTAAAACTTAGATAAAAAAAGAGCAAAGAAGTTTCTTTGCTCAAACTGATTTTGATATGTGTTATTTCGTAACTAACGAAAGCAAAAACCATCATTTCCATGGCTTGTTTACATACAAATCTGCCTGCGGGCTTGATTTTATTGGTCTTGTCAGCTTTTCTCGGCCTTGTGCGAGTTTTGGGTGGTGTTCATTATCCCAAGGATGTGCTCGTTGGTTACGCTTGTGGTCTTGCGTGGGGAGGTCTTTTCTTCCTATTCTGACATGTAAGTCAAGCTAGTCTTACAACCACTTACTGCTTCAATTTGACCACTTGCTTTTTTGCCCTTGTTTTCCCATCTTAGCTTTGATATAGTAGAGTCAGAAAGGAGATGTGATGAAGTTACGAATTGAGATTGACGGCAATTTAGAAGAAACTGAAATTGTCATCAAGACACCTGCTTTGACAGATGAAATTGCGGACTTGCAACGACTCTTGCAAGACTCGACAGCTCCGAGGTTGATTTTTTACAAGGGGACGGGAGAGTACTATCTAGACCTGTCAGAGATTCTCTTCTTTGAAACGGACGGTAGCAAGATCTACGCCCATACCCAGAAAGAAGCCTATGAGGTTCGCCTTAAGCTCTATGAGTTGGAATCCATCTTGCCCCGCTATTTTAGTCGAGTGTCCAAGTCAACTATCGCAAACATCCGTCAGATTTACTCAGTGGACAAGTCCTTTTCAGGAACGGGCACCATTTCCTTTTATCAGACGCATAAGGAGGTTCATGTCTCGCGGCATTACCAATCCCTCCTAAAAAGAAAAATCTAAGAAACATGAGGTAAAAAACATGAAAAAGAAAGCATTTGGTATTGTTCTATTGGCTTTAGCAGCTTGGGTCTTGCTGCAAGGAAATTTTGGTATCCCTTCTTTGGATGGCAAAATATGGCCTTTACTTGGTATCGTCTTTTTTGCCTACCAATCAGTTGAGGCTTTGCTTCGTCGTCATCTAACATCGGCAGTTTTTACCGCTCTAGTAGCCTTAATGATTGCGAATCATTTTTATAACATTTTGCCTATTCCAAACCAGTCTTTGTTTTGGGCTAGTATCTTAGCAGTGCTAGGAGTTGGTTATCTCACCCGCTCAAGTAAGTTCTGGCATGAAAAAAAATGGTGGTACAACGGTGAACGAACAGTCATCACGGATAAGGAAGTCGCTTTTGGTAGTGGAACCTTCTATAAACAAGATCAAGATCTTGTAGATGACCAAGTGGAAGTGGCTTTTGGAGACGCAAAAATCTACTATGATAACGCAGAGATGTTAGGTGATTTTGCTACTCTGAATATCGAAGTGGCTTTTGGTAATGCAACTGTCTATGTTCCGCAACACTGGCGTGTCGACTTTGAAAGTAGAAACATCCTTTGGTGCAGCTAAGGCGGATGCTCCTGTAGCCCCAACCAGCAAAAACCTTGATTATCCGTGGGGAAGTGGCCTTTGGTAAACTTGGCGTTGTCTACGTCAAATAAAAAAATCTTTTAATTCTCTTGATAAATTCAAGAAAGTGTGATAACATAGTACGGTATGTGGTGCTAGCACATCCGCTATATTAGATCTAATAGGAGGAAAAACACAATGGCTAAAGTATGTTACTTTTACAGGTCGTAAGACTGTATCAGGAAACAACCGTTCACACGCGATGAACCAAACAAAACGTGCCGTAAAAACCAAACCTTCAAAAAAAGTTACTGTTCTTATCGATGGTAAACCTAAAAAAAGTTTGGGCTTCAGCTCGTGCTTTGAAATCAGGTAAAGTTGAACGCGTTTAATAAAAATGAAAAGGACCGCCTAGGTCTTTTTCTTTTGCTCTATAGATGAAATCATTTGAAAAAAACTAGAGTAAATATTCGCCGATACAGCATTCTGCTTTTTACACTTGGAATGAAATATGATAAAATAGAGTATCAACTAGTTGAGGTAAAAAAATGACTGTAAAAATTAATACAAAGGATGGTCAAATCGAACTGACAGATGAAGTGATTGCAACCGTTGTAGGTGGTGCAGCAACTGAGATTTTTGGTGTGGTCGGTATGGCTAGTAAAAATGCCCTCAAAGATAATTTTCAAGCCCTTCTTGGTAAGGAAAATTATTCAAAAAGGTGTTGTCGTGAAGGCGGCCGAAGATGGTAGCATTGCAGTTGATGTTTATACTGTCTTGAGCTACGGAACAAAGATTAGTGAAGTCTCAAAAAACATCCAAGAGCGTGTTCGTTTTAGTTTGGAAAACCAACTAGGAATCACTGCTCAGACTGTGAATGTCTACATTCAAAATATCAAAGTTGTAGGAGAATAATCGTGTCAAAAATTACTACCAGCTTATTTCAAGAGATGGTGCAGGCTGCATCAACTCGTTTGAATAAGCAAGCAGAATATGTCAATTCATTAAACGTCTTTCCAGTTCCAGATGGAGATACTGGGACAAACATGGGAATGACCATCGAAAATGGTGCCAAAGAAGTAGCAGACAAGCCAGCTTCTACAGTCGGAGAAGTGGCGAGCATTCTTGCTAAGGGGCTCTTGATGGGTGCGCGTGGAAACTCAGGAGTTATCACGTCTCAACTTTTCCGTGGCTTCTCTCAAGCTATCAAAGATAAAGACGAGTTAACAGGTCAAGACTTGGCTCTTGCTTTCCAATCTGGTGTCGAAGTAGCCTACAAGGCAGTTATGAAACCAGTCGAAGGAACTATCTTGACAGTTTCTCGTGGAGCGGCTATCGGTGCCAAGAAAAAAGCTGAGCAAACAGATGATGCCGTTGAGGTCATGCGTGCGGCCTTAGAAGGTGCCAAGAGAGCTCTGGCTAAGACTCCTGATATGCTTCCAGTCTTGAAAGAAGTTGGTGTCGTGGACTCAGGTGGTCAAGGATTGGTCTTCATCTACGAAGGTTTCCTTTCAGCCCTTACTGGAGAATACAGTGCGTCTGAGGACTTTGTCGCTACTCCAGCGAATATGGGTGAAATGATCAATGCAGAGCACCACAAGTCAGTTGCCGGACATGTCGCAACAGAAGATATCACTTTTGGTTACTGTACTGAGATTATGGTTGCCCTTAAACAAGGTCCAACTTATGCCAAAGATTTTGACTATGATGAATTCCGCAACTACTTGAATGAGCTAGGCGATTCTCTACTTGTTGTCAATGATGATGAGATTGTCAAAGTTCACGTCCATACAGAAGACCCAGGTCTTGTTATGCAAGAAGGACTTAAATATGGTAGCTTGGTTAAGGTTAAAGTGGACAACATGCGTAACCAACACGAAGCACAAGTAGAAAAAGAAGCTCAAGTCAGCAAACCTGCTGAAGAGAAGGAATATGCCCTTATCGCAGTAGTAGCAGGTCAAGGATTGGCAGATATCTTCCGTGCCCAAGGTGTGGATTATGTCATCGAAGGTGGACAAACCATGAACCCTTCGACAGAGGACTTTATCAAGGCTGTTGAGCAAGTCAATGCTCGCAACATCATTTTCTTGCCAAACAACAAAAATATCTTCATGGCAGCCCAATCTGCAGCAGAGATATTGGATCAACCAGCAGTGGTGGTAGAAGCTCGTACCCTTCCTCAAGGATTGACTAGCCTTCTTGCTTTTTGATCCAAGCAAGTCTATCGAAGAAAACAAAGAACGCATGACTGCAGCTCTCGGTGATGTGGTTAGCGGAAGTGTAACGACAGCTGTTCGTGACACGACTATCGATGGTTTGGAAATTCATGAAAATGACAATCTTGGTATGGTAGATGGTAAGATCCTCGTATCAAATCCTGATATGCACCAAACTCTGACTGAAACTTTGAAACACATGTTGGACGAAGATAGTGAAATCGTGACTTTCTATGTCGGCGAAGACGGAAGCGAAGAATTGGCCAACCAAATCGCCCAAGAAATCGCAGAAGAATTCGAAGATGTTGAAGTTGAGATTCACCAAGGTCAACAACCTGTGTATCCATATCTTTTCAGTGTGGAATAGGAGAATTTGAATGAAGAAAGTTTTAGGATTAGTTTTTGTATCGTTGCTTGTTCTTTCTGGCTGTGGTCAAACCAATACTGCAACAACAGAGTCAAGTAGTACAGCAAGTTCGGTTGATTCATCTAGTCAGTCCAGTCAGGTAAAAGAAGAAATCAAGGAAACGACCAAAGTTCTCAAAGGGAAGATGAACGAATCTGATGTCACCATGACTGTTGTTTATACGGATGTTGTAAAACGATACAAGATGGATATGTTGGGAGAATTTGGAGAGGAAATTCCTGCAGAAATGACTCTGGAAGAATTTCAAGCAGCCTTTCGCGAAGTTGCGGAAAGCTCTCCAGAGTATCTTGAAATCAAGGACGAGCCAGGTGTTAAGGTTGAATATTTTATCGTCGATAATAAAAAGATGAGAATAGTTATCGATCTTGACCTTGAAAAAGCAGATATGGATAGAGTTAAAAAGACTTATTTCTTTGAACCACTTGAGGATAGTATAGAAGACTTTAAGAAGCCGAATGCTCTGATTGCTGGTTTAAAATTACAAGGATTTAAAGAAGAATAAATGAGAGAGGCAGGGATTATAAATCCTGCCCTCTTTTTATTTGTAAGAATCCTTTGTGCGGGTAAAGGATAGATCAAGTCTCTCATAAAATTTAAACGGTTTCTAATCATATTCACGTGATCTAGGACTAGGAAATTGATACTTGATATAGAAGTTTCTATCTTATTGTCTTTTTTTATGACATTTGTCATATTTCCTAGTGACAGAAGCATCTAGCTCAGCTAACTTCAAAAGACTATAATTGAAGTAGGAAATGGAGGAAGAAGGAATGAAAAAAATAAAATGATTGTCGCAGTGAGTTTAGTAGCAGCA
>BNJV01001125.1_pt1 | contig 29609 bp, 17 predicted proteins | sample 8540591 | NCBI WGS metagenome assembly BNJV01 (sample SAMD00202457, study PRJDB9452) | human saliva metagenome | host: Homo sapiens | reverse complement strand
TTAAGCAGACGACTGCGGGGCTGTTGACAGCGGCAATGGCACTTACAGGCGCTCCGCTGGGAAGTTTTACTTCGCAGGCGGCGGGACTGTTGCCGAACACGGATTTAAATGTTGCGGCAGGAAGCAGTAATAAGTTTGTTTCTCAGGTTGGAAACTTTACTTACGGTTCATCTGATTCAACAGCGTTTGTTTTCGGACCGTCAAGCGGCCACCAAGGAACAAACAGTTACGGTGCCGATACCTATACATTTAACTTTGCCGGTATCACAGATGCGGACAGCAGAGAGAACGATACCCGCGGATATTATAACAATTCACAGGCGACTTCAAATGCTTCTACAGCAGGAACAAATCCGACTATAAGGTCGGCGTATTCAAATAACTGGTGGCATGGTTATTATGCATTCGGTAAGCCGTATCGTATAGGCAGCGATGTACAAAATCAGACCGGAGGTACACCTTATAATCCTACAAATCCGCTCGACCCGGTAGTAGGAACTTGGTCCGGTGATGAGCCTTCAAGTGCAACAACGACAGCTGCCAGTGCGATTAAACCGTTACATACTGGAGCGGGACATTATGACGGAGAAGTACAGACTCTTACAGACGGAGCAGGTAATTCGGTACAGCTTCGACAGGAGATTAAGCCTTCAGATGACGATCAGTATGTAGTTGTTCAATATACTGCATACAATCCGGGTACCAATACTGTAGACTTTATGGTAGGTAATGAGACTGATACCATGGTTACATCACAGGATGCCGTGCCTATATTTGTTACACCTCATGGTGAGGGCGGTGCATTTGAAGGAGTTCATTTCCAAAACTCGGTAAGCGGTCAGTATGGACTTTCAGTATTTGATATATATACATCCGGTAAGGGCGCAGGTGTTGTAAAGAGAGATGCAAACGACCCTTCAGAAAGCCGTGTATGGGCAGGCCACTGGTCAAGTACGGCAGGTGTTGACCATTGCTTATGGGTATTTTCACAGAGCAGATCGGGCTTTATAAATCCGGGAGACAGTGCAGGTGCATTCTCAACCTATTTCAACCTTCTTCCGGGCGAAACAAAGATTGCTACATTTGTAGCTTCTATAAAACCTTCAGTTTACTATGTTAAGGCAGGAGCTTCAGGTAATGATACATCTGCAGGTACTGCAGGATTCATGGGTAACCCTGTCGGAAGTATAGCGGATGCTGTAGCTAAGATTAGGGCAAACGGTGCCAAGAAGGCGTATATTTACCTTCAGACAGATACAACCGTAGACAGCAGCATTACTATCCCGGCAGGTACGGATATAACTATTCAGACAGCAGACTTTTCTGCATTGCCGGCAGGTCAAAGCTACGGTGTAGGTTATAATCACAACAATACACCGCCTATCAAGACTGACGGTCCTGCTACCATAAAGAGAGGCGATAACTTTACAGGTCCTCTGTTTAAGGTGGAAAACGCAGGTTCTGCACTTAACTTCAGAGATGTGACAGTAGACGGTAATAAGGCACATTTTTCACAGGCAAGTGTTACAACAAAGCCTACAGCACCTATTATAGAGGCTACAACAGGTAGTGTAGGTGTAAAGGCAGGTGCTACATTTACCAATGCATATGTGGATGATGCTTCTACAGGCAGCAATACACCTTCAGTTATGGATATTTCAGGAGATGCGGTTCTTGACTTGAACTCTCCGGGAGGTAGCGCATCTATAACAGGTAATGATTCAATTGCCGGAGGACCTGCAATAAAGATTACATCTTCTGCAAGTCCTACACTAAACGGTACAGTAACTGTTACAGGTAATAAGACACATGTTACAGACCCTGATCCTTCAAAGATTAAGGACTCCAATGTAACTCTTGGTAACAAGCCGTTTATGGTGAAGAAAAACAACAGTGTTGACAGTGCTACAAAAATCGGAGTTACTCTCAACCAGAACATGCCTACAGCAACAGGTATGGGTACAACTCTTATAGACTATGAGGGAAGACCTGCTACAGGTTCTGCAAACTATCCGTACTCGGTATCAAACTTTAATGCGGATGCTTCAGGTCAGCATATAGTAATAGGTGATCAGGCAAATGCGGTTACAGGTGCTGCGGCTACAGATGTTCAGAATCAAAATGTTGTATATATTACAACAGATATGCAAGATTTGGTTCTTACATATGTAGATGAAAACGGTGCAAGTATTGCATATAATAAGTTGGTGGTTCCTACAATACCGGGACCTACAGCGGGATCAACAGTACCTGTTATAGATGCTAACCCGTATCAAAAGTCATATGCGGTTGGTTCACAGATAGAGATTCCTATGTCTGCACCGGCAGGATACACTTTTGATGAGGTTGATACTTCAGCAGGAGCTCTTCCTACAGGAGTGGCGGTAGATGCAAGCGGTAAGCTGGTAGCTACTATGCCTAGTCAGGATTTGAATGTAACTATCAAGCTAAAGAGAAATGAAGTTCGTTATAAGTTTGATACACAGGGTGGAAATGTTATTCCTGATATGGTAGAGGCTGTAAATCCTACAGGAACTTCAGGACTCTTATTACCTACACCTGTGAGAGCAGGATATGTATTTGGCGGATGGCATAAGTACAGAGATGCAAATAATAACAATATTTATGATACAGGTGATACTGATCTTGGAGGTTTTGCAGCTTTCCCTAATCCTACAACAGCAGGAGTAACAAGACTTTATGCGACATGGACACCCGGGAAGCACTCCTTATGCTGTAACTATTACACATAAGAATGCAAATCCTTCACTTCCTGTTACATTTAAGATAGATACACAGAATTATACAATTACACAGCCTGTTACGGCAGATCCGCTTATACCTACACCTGGTATTCCGGGATATGTGTATGATTCGGCAACAAGATTACCGGCAAGTCAGGGTACTTTAAATGCTACAACAGGTCATTATGATCTTCCGAGCATGCCTGCAATGGGAATCAGTGTAAACTATCGTTATAAAGTTGATGTTAATGCAACATTTAACTATACGGTTCGTCATCAAGATGCGTCAGGAAATCCTTTGGCGGCAGGTATAACAGCTGCACCGAAGAGAGCAGAGCAGCAAATCAATGCCGCACCGAAGAATATCACAGGATATACATTTGATCACTTTGTTATAACAGCAGGTGATACACCTAACCCTTCAGCATATATACTTGGATTGTCAACACCTGGATTTACGGTAACAAGTAATCCGACAACGGACGGTATGTTCATCGGATATATGCCGAACCAGGATGTAATCATTACATATGTATATAATGCGGATGCAGGTTCAAATCTTATCAAGAGATATTATGACAGAGTTGAAAATACATTACTTGCAAGTGAGATAGAGCAGTTGGCACCAAGTGCGGCTATATCTGCAAGCATTCCGGCGCTTGGAACAACAACAGGTGATAAGCTTTACGGTTATACATGGGTAAGCGGTTCTTCTGCAGTAGATATGAATCCTGCAGGCCTTGTTACTGTAAATACTTCAAACGGAAATGTTACAGGTAATATGCCTACACTTCCACCGTCTTCTCCTACAAGAGTAGACTGGAAGCTTGACCATGACGCAAGTAAGTGGAAGAATGTAAACTTTGCAGTTTCAACAGTTTACAACAACGGTACATTGGTATCACCGGCATCACATGAGATACTGGTAAGTGATACAAGTGCTGCAGGAGATGCGGCAGCTTATACATTCAATAAGCTTAAAGCACTTAACTACGTACCGAATACAACACCTAATCGTTATTATCAGTTTGACGGATGGTTTGAGGATGATGCTTGTACAATACCTGTAAATCCTACAAGATTCTGGCATACAACAGATTCAACCCTATCACACTTTATGCTAAGTTCGGTGAGAACCCTAATGAGTGGTTCGATATCAACTTTGCAGCCGGAAGCAACGGTTCAATATCAGCTCCGGCAACTCTTCATGTTCCATATGATTACACATGGAATCAGATAGCTTCACAGATACCTACAGCTACACCTGTAGCCAACTATATATTCAACGGTTGGAAGGATCCTAACGGAACACCTATGCAGCGACAAGCACACTGACAAATCATGCAACATATACTGCAATATTCAGTCAGGACCCTAATACTTGGGGTACAAATACAGGTAATATCACACCGACAGGACGTATCGGAAACGACGGTAGCGGTGAGATAGTAATAGACGGTACAACACCTGGTAACGTATATGTTATCAGCGATCCTAACGGCAACATAGTAGCGGTAGTTCCGGGAGATTCTGTAGGTAACAGAACAGTAGTTCCAAACCTTATCCCTGGTGCTCATTACAATGTACAGGAAGGAACACCTGATACAGTAGCAACTGTAGGTCAGCCTATTTCTTCCATAACAGGTACATCGGTATCTACACCGCAGGATGTATATGTACCTACAGTAGACAGCAACTACAATATCGGATACGATCCTGACAATGACGGTATGGCACAGATCGTTATCAACCCGGCGGATCCTGATGCGGACTATGCACTTATAGACGAGAACGGAAATGTCGTTCCATACCCTGGAAGTGACAACGGTTGGATGACTCCTGTAGGAAATAATCCTTCAACAGTTACTTTCAACAACTTAAACCCTAATGAAACTTATACAGTAGTGGCAAGAAAGAAGGGCGACAGCTCTATTCCGAACCCGCTCACTAAGCTTCCTGACGGTAATCAGATAATAGCAAACCCTGGAGATATGGCTGACGCACCTAAGTACGTTGTAGAGACTAAGGACGGTAGCGTAGTATCTGTAGGAACAACAAGTGTCGGAAACGATACATATGATCAGGCAAAGGCAGGAGAGACAGTAACCATTCATGCAGATCCTGTTAATGCAAACGGCAAGAACTTCCTATACTGGCAGGTACTTGCAGGAAGAGCTGTAGGAGTTAGCGGTAATATTACACAGGCTGACTACACATTCACTCTTTCAAATTCAAATATTGTACTTAAGGCTGTATATGAACCTACCAAGATAGCAGGTGACGATGCGGATCTTACAGAGACAATAAGAGGCGGTAGCGCCGGTGAGTTCGGACTTGATCCAAACCAGATTCCTGGACTTGCAAATACACTTACAACACCGCTTGACAGATCACTTAACAGTGTAAACGGTGCAAACATAGAATATAAGGTTGTATTCAACAAGAGAGACGCAAAGACAAATGAGAAGGCTGCTGTAAAACCTGTTTCAATTTCAGGTATCGACCATCCTGATGCACATACAGCTGCATACGGACTTGATATCCAGCTTGAAAGATATGTAAACGGCAGACTTGTAAACAACGGTATCGTTGCAACCGCTTCAAACGCAACAGTTGATGTGATAGCACAGCTTCCTGCAGAGGATGTTGATCAGCTTGATTATCAGTTATATGATGTAACACCTGACAATGCAGGTAATATAACACCTGTTGAAGTAACAATTACAACCGATGTGGCAAACAATGCCGGACTTCTTAAGTTCACAGGTAACTTGCAGCATTCATATGTACTTGTTTACTCAAAGACATTTAAGGTTACATTCATTGACAACAAACCTGTACTTGACAACTTACACTTGAATGATACAAGCAGAAACTTCTACAAGAAGTTCAAGGTAAGAAGAAAAGAAAACGTAGAAGACAGCTACTATTCAAGCGACTATTCGGTAGTCACCGCATATGCACAAATGATGTGGCAAATGCACTTGTAACACCGTTTGAAGATATCTACGGTGTACAGTATGACTACAAGAACTGGTCAAAGAAGGAAGATAAGCTTTCAGTATACGACACAACAAGCCCTGTAACAAAGAGAATGGTTATCTATGCTTACTACTCCGATAACAGAAAAGAAGTAGCAAAGGCAAGAGTGGATCTTGGCGATACTATCGATATAGCTAAAGATCTTACAGGAGATCCGTATCTTAAGGCAGGTGAGGTTGCCGAGATCAACGAGGCAATTGCACATGCACTTGAGACTCTCAGACAGGCAAGAGATCTTGTAGCTCCTGACGGTACTACATATCTCAGACAGGCAAACTGGGCAGAGCTTCAGCAGGCTATCGATGCACTTAGAGCAATCATCAATAAGTACTCAAAGGGTGCAGGCGACAGAATGGCTGCAAGAATTAAGAGAACCGGTGGTGCCAGCGGCGGCGGTAACTCATCAAGCGGTAGAGGAAGTAAGCTTCTGACTCCGGGAGAGAAGTCACAGCAGAGTACGGCAAGAAACGAAGGCAGCAATGTAAGAGCATTCGTACTTGGTGTAGACGGTGCTTGGGAGAAAAACCCTGTAACAAAGGGATGGTCATTCGTACTTAACGGAGGAACACCTCTCAATGATATGTGGGGTATGGTAACCTTTGATGACAGCAACGGAAAGAAAGTATCTCGCTGGTATTACTTTGACGGTCGCTCAACTATGGCAACAGGTTGGGTATATGACTCAAAGAACGGTAACTGGTATTATATGAATACCAATGAAGGTCCTGACCTTGGTCAGATGGTAACAGGCTGGGTAAAGGATCCTAAGACAAGTAAGTGGTATTACATGAATGACAACACAGGTATCCTAAAGACAGGATGGCATAAAGATCCGCAGGACGGAAGATGGTACTATCTGAATTCAAACGGTGAGATGCTTACAGGATGGCAAAATATCGGTGGTAAGTGGTATTACTTCAACACCAATACTCCACAGAATACCTATGCATGGGATGCGGCTGCATTCAAGTGGAACTACTTGAACAATAGTGTAAGACCATACGGTTCTATGTATGCCGGTGAGAAGACTCCTGACGGCTACACAGTAGATGCCAATGGTGCTTGGAACTAAGTGACATAGGAGAAAAAATGAGAAGAAAGACAATAAAAGCAAAGATTTCTGCTGCATTGTCTGCGAGTATGGCTCTTGCCATGCTCGCACCGGCAATGCCGGCAATGGCAGCTGGTGATGCTCCACAACCTAACGGCTTTAAAATTGACTTCAGGTCAAAAAATCAGTCTAAGGTTCCTTTTGTAAAGGATTTGTTTATTGCAGGTGGAACAGCCGGAGCTACTATTACAGCAGATTATAAGGGAATGAAGTATGATGCGACCAATCAAGAGTTGTACCTTCCTTTCCTTGGTACTGACGGAAACTTTGCTGTAGGAAATGCACCTACAGCTTCAGTTGACAGCAATTCAGGAGCCGAGTCCGTACAGGCATGGTCAGCTCTCGGATTGGACGGATATAAGATTTCGGGTTATACCGATGCTGCAGCAAACGGTAGAAACACTGTTACTGTCAATCCGGCAAGATTCCCGATGACAGGATTGACATATTATGCTACTTTATCTGCAGATCCTGCCAGCACATATCCTTATAAAGTAACACATAATTATGAATCAGGTACTACTTATGTGCCGGGTGTAACTAACGGTGAAGTGACAGACGCTACTGCAAAGCCAGTACTTACACCTGTTACAAATGCGATACCTAAGAATATTCCGGGATATAAGGTGACTCGAGTAGAGGCTACATTAGGAACTGAGACTCTTGGCACAGCACCTTTGGCTTCAGGTACTTCAAACCTTTATATTACAGGTGATAATAGAGTTACAGGTGATACGACAAATAAGGCTTTTGAGGCAAAGTTCTATTATGCAAAAGATATAGGTAAGAGTTTCACTATAAGAGTATTTGACTCAAAGTTTAAGAATTCCGCAGATGTTGCTTCCGGAACAGTGGAGACAACTCAGCAAAGGTCTTCAGCAAATGTTACTGCACCTGTTCTTACAGATGTGGCAAGCGCTCCATATAATATATCTGCAAATACAGCTATTATAGGTGACGGCTCAAGTGCGGATCAGACAATGTACATTCTTGATCTACAACACCTGTTACAATTGCATATGCAAAGGGTGAGCCTGCAACAGCGGCAGGAACGGATCCTTTAGGAAATCCTATTACGGTAGGACAGTTTACTACCGACGGTACAGGTACAGGCACAGGTAATGTCATAAAGACTCTTATACCTGCAGCCGATGTAGCCGGTGCATACGATAAACTTAAAGAGGATACAACTTCCACTACAGGTGGTCCACATCCTAGAAATACACATAGGATAACAGGACTGATGCCGAACCAGAATGTAACTGTTACATATAATTACATTCAGAATCCGGCATATACAACAAGTGTTAAAGTTATTTATCTTGATCAGTTAGGAAACAATATAACTGATAAGGTTGCTAATGCGATAAGTGCTGCGGCAGAGCCTGCAACTGGAGCTGCTCCTAGAACTTTCTATAAAGAGAATGTAACAACACCTACATATCTTTATGCAAAGGCTAACGGACTTCAGGCAGGAGAGACATCTTATAACCTTGATATCCCTGCACCTGTATTGAATTCATACGGCGGTAGTGCTACAGCACCTGCAGGACTTGCAAATCCGCAGATTTCTGCAGATGATGTTACAAGCTGGGGTAATTCATATACAACAGCACTTAATGCAGCATTCCAGACAACATGGTCAACCTCAAGTCCTAAGTTCACAGTTACTACAGCAGGTCCGCTTGCAAGCCAGACTGTTTATGTGACATATCAGCAGGACCCGGGAAGCATTGCATATATCAATTATTCTACAGGTTCTGCAGGTGGAGACCTTAAGACCGTAGTGGCAGGAAATACAGTTGATTGGGATCCTACAGCTGCGGGACAGTCAATACCTACCGTTACAAAGCAGAATGTACAGGCAGACGGAAGTTATGATGTAGTAATTGATCCTAACAGTACAACAGATCCTACAAAGATGCCTGATGCGGTTCCTAACCAGGGATACAGCAATGCAACATGGTATTACGGAACTACAGCTATAACATCATTCCCTGTAACACTTCATGTACCGGCTGCTCCGGCAGGTGGTAACAACAGTACAGTTACACTTACAGCTAAGTTTGATAAGAATGCCGCAAACTGGAATACTTACAATCTTGCTGCAGGAAACGGTAATGTACAGCTTCTTCTTGGAACAAGTGAGGAAGTACTTAATATAGATGCGTCAGGAAATCCGAGAGCTATAACTTTAGGAGATCTTACAAGTGCGGCACTTGGAAGCGGTGCTGTACCTGATACAGGTTATACAGTTAAGTGGTTTGATCAGAGCTGGAATGAGATTGATTATACAACAGATATAACATCTTTAAACGGTCAGACTTTGACAGTACTCGGTGTAAGTACAACTCCTGCAGCTGTTTATACACCGAATGTTACAGGATCACTTCATCCTACAACAGCAACACCGACACTTTCAATTGATCCTAACTTACCGGATCCTATAGATCCTACACTTCAGTATGTAGTTACAGATCCTGCTACAGGAAATGTGGTTGCGGTAGTACCGGGAAGTCAGTTGATGGCAAACGGCGGACAGATTACAGATCTGCAATAGTACCGGGAAATACATATAATGTTTCGGTAGCACCTGCAACAGCAACAGGAATAGCAGTCGGAAGTCCTATTCCGGCAAGTGCGGGAGCGGGAACACCGGGAAGCGCACAGGTACCTGTAGCTTTAACACCACAGGTAGCTGAGGACAGTGCTAATCCGGGAAGAGCAAGTATTACTATAAATCCTACATCTCCTAATACAGATTATGCATTGGTAGATCCTTCAGGAAATGTAGTATATCCGTTTACAACACCAAGTACACCTGGTGCACCTGTTACATTTAACAACCTTGATCCTAATACAATATATCGTGTGGTTCCTCGTACAACAGGTACAAATGCAACCCCTGCAAGCAGAATTGCAGACGGTGCGGTACTGCCTGTAGATACATCAAATGCAGGACTTTCTGTTAATACATTTGATGTAACGGTATATATACCTGCAGGAACTGCAGCGGATCCTACAACATTTAAGGTAAACGGTGTTCCGAAGACATCTTTAAATGATTTGAAGAACCTTGCACCGGGAACAACAGTTGAGATATTGGCTCAGCCAATGGATACAAACGGTAATTTGTTTAAAGAGTGGCAGGGAATAACAGGAATAAGCTCATCAAGCTTTACATATCCTACAGGAATGGCAACAGGTAGAGTAGTGTTTACAATGCCTAACCATCCTGTAACAATACAGCCGCTTTATGATAACAATCAGAACTGGTCAACACAGTACAACGACAATATCGGTTCAGGAAAGCAGATATCTGCCGGATTCCCGTCAACTATTGCAGATACAGGCGACTTCCGTATCTTAATTGATAAGGACAGTGTTCCTGCAGCAACAAAGGATGCTATAGCAATGGGACTTGCAGATGATACCTTCAGAGGAGTATTCCAGATGAAGATAGTAGTCCAGAAAAAGGACGCTGCAGGAAATTGGCAGGATTATGTTGATCCGAGCGGAAATCCTATTCCTTTAAGTACAGATATTGTAACAGGATCATTGATGACAGCTTCAAGAGAATATAAGTTCTTTGAGGTAAGCTCACTTGCAACACCTTCAAGTGCTGCAGGAAGCATAGTTGCAAATGATATGAACGTTGCCGATATTCAAGCTACAAACGCAGCTTCATACACAGGTCAGTTCAATCAGACACTTGAAAGCGGAAAGACATATGTATTTGGATATACAACTCTTGTAAATGCATTTAAGGTAACTGTAAAGATGCAAGAGATAATTCTTTGATTACAAAGCTTACTCTTACAAATACAAATACAGTAAATGACTTTGCATCATTATATGCACGTGCAATACAGGCCGATTATGTAGACAATGACGGTATCACATGGCACTATGAGGGATTAAGTAAGGATAGAGGAAACTATAATCCTTATGATCCGACACTCAGAGTAACAGCCGATGAGACTATCTATGTTTACTATTCAAATGATAAGGTTGACAGAAAGAAAGCTGAAACAGACTTAAAGGCAGCTATTCAGAATGCAAACAACCAGCTTAACAGAATCAATGACCCTGCAAAGAGAGCGGCCCTACAGGCAGCAATCAATGCGGCACAGGCAGTAGTAGACAGAATAAACAGAAAGTCTTCAACACCTGAGCTTATAGCAGCACTTAAGGCACTTAATGATGCTGTTGTAGACGCAGGCGGAAGATTACCTAACAGCGGCGGTCGTGGTCGTGGTGGCCGTGGCGGTTCAGGCGGCGGCTCAGGAAGCTCAGGTAGAAAAGCGGCAGTCGGACAGACAGCCGGACTTAGAGTAGGTCAGGACGGTAACTGGGAGTTATTAAATCCTGCAGAAGCTACAGCAAACCTGACAGCAGCAAGTGGGTATTCAACCTCACAGCAGGCGGAAGAGTAAAGGGCTGGGCTTATCTAAGCTATACATACGAGGGTCAGACAAAGTCCGAGTGGTATCACTTCGGTGATGACAACATCATGAACTCAGGCTGGTTCTTAGACGGAAATACATGGTATTATCTGTCAATGAATCATAACGGATTCTTCGGAGAGATGGTAAAGGGATGGCATCATGACGGCCAGGACGGCAGATGGTACTATCTTGATGCAAACAACGGAGCTATGCATACAAACTGGAGCAAGATAGGAGGAGAGTATTACTTCTTAAATCCTACAGCACCGGCACAGACATGGTTCTATGATAACGCTACAGGAAGATGGAATTTCGGAGATGTTGACTCAAGACCTCTTGGTTCAATGTATCAGAATGAAAAATACACCTGACGGATATCATGTAAATCAAAAGCGGAGCTTGGGTAAGATAATCTAAGTAAAAGCATAATGTGGGGCTCCAGCACTTAGGTGCGGGGGTCCTTTTTGTATAAAAAAATATTTATAAGAAAAATATACTAAATAAAAATCTTAAGACTATATAAATATAAAAAAATAAGATATATTTAAAAGTTAATAAATCATTTGTGTTCATATTTTCAGAAAAAAATTCTTAAAAAGAGCCTTGACTATATACAAATCCCCTATAGATACTTATTTGACAAACTAAGCATAAGAGATTATTATAGGCTTATAACCGATAATAATATTCTACATAACCGGAAAGCATACATCGTGAGTAAATAAAAATAAAACAGAATATTGTGACTGAAAACAGAGGACGTGAAAAAGACAAAATGATATAAATTTTTCAAATAAATACTGAGAGATATTCTTATAAAGTTTCAGAGTAGGAGTTTGAGAAATATATATAAACACATTATGGACTGAAACATGGTGATATTTGTTAATACTTTGCAAAAATTGCTATAGGTGTGCAAGTGTATAAATATACTGTGTGGAGGTCGGAAATACACAAGGGGGTGTTTTCATGAAAAAAAAGAGCATAGTAAGCCGGGCAGGCTTACTGGCAGTTTCTGCTCTTTTTATTTGGCTTAGCCCATCCACTGTTCATGCAGAAGGATGGGATAACTCAAGTGGAGAGTGGAGATACCTGGATAGTGCCAACAACGCAGTGACTGAAAGCTGGCGCAAGTCAGGTGAAGCATGGTACTACCTGGGTGACGACGGCAATATGGTAAAAGATTCAATGATTACCATAGGGGACAACACATATTACCTGAATGCTGACGGTGCTATGGCTGCCAACCGCTGGGTGCTTGCAAAGACCGAAGACGATGAAGACGGATGGTATTACTTCGGTGCTGACGGCAAAGCATACAAAGGCAGAGAAGGAAGAGTCTACACTCACGAAATCGACGGAAAAAAGTATCTTTTTGACGAAGACGGAGTGATGCAGACAGGCTTTTTCGACATGGAAGGCAATGCGGTAGAGGATGAAAATCCTTTTAAAACAACTACATATTTCTTCGGCTCTGACGGTGCTATGTATGTGAATCAGTGGCTGTTGTATTCACAGGTAGGTGAGAATGCGGGTTATTCGGAACTTGCACAGAGAAACTACAGTGAATATGACGAGATGTGGCTCTACTTCGGCTATAACGGAAGGAAATACAGTGCGACAAGTACAGATATTTCCAGACAAAGAGAGATAAACGGTAAGGCATATCTGTTCGATGAGAACGGTGTGATGATACCGCAGCTTTCACTTAGAAGTGCGAATATAAGAGCAACGTCAAGCAATGCCAAGGTCAAATACGGTTCACTTGACACGGACGGTGAGTTAAAGGATGCGTATTGGACATTTACGGTACCTAATGAAGTCATGAGTCAGGATGACTATGATACGGAAGAACACAGTTGGTTCAGAACCACAAAAGACGGCAATGTAATAAAGGATAAGATTGCTACGGTTCTTGGAAGAAAGTACGCTTTCGACGAGATAGGACGTATGCAGACAGGCTTTGTTATAATGCTTGAAGACGGAACATTCGGCATCAAGTATGATGTAGACGAATGGACCAAGGAAGATTTCCTTACAGATGGACTTAATTCACCTATAGCGGCTATCGACAGAGGAAATCTATATCTTTTCGGAACTGACGAGCTGAATGACGGTTCTATGGTAACAGGCGAAGTCACGGTAACTCTCAGAGATACAAACGCTGTATTCGGATTCTATGATTCGGGTAGAGCTGTCGGAGAGAAGTGCAGACTTGCAAAGAGAGACGGTAAGTTCTATTTCAACGGTCTAAGACTGGATGCGGATAGTGATTTAAGATACGGTCTTGTACGTGATACCAGAACAGGTCATGGAGAGTATGTCGTAGTCGGTGCGGACGGTAGAGCAATAAAGGGTACAAAGATCCTTAAGGACGGCGAGGGCAACTGGATAATAGTTGCGAACTCAAAGTTTGTAGCAAGAGTAGCTGACGGTGACAGACCGAGAAAGAAAAACGGAAGATTCTATCACTATGACTCTACTGCTGCAAGAAATGACAGATGGGGAGCTGAGATAACCTTCGCTAACGATGGTTCGAACAACTTAGACAGCGATTTTGTTCTTTTCGACAGATAGTTAGAGGAGAGATATGAAGAAAAACAATTTAATAAAGAAGGTCAAACAGACGACTGCGGGACTTTTGACAGCGGCAATGGTTCTTACAGGGGCGCCGCTGGGAAGTCTTACTTCACAGGCAGCGGGACTGTTGCCGAATGAGGATTTAAATCCGGCAATAATAGCACCGGCTACAGAGGCGAGTAATAAGTATGTTTCTAAAGTCGGAAACTTTACTTACGGTTCATCTGATTCAACAGCATTTGTTTTCGGACCGTCAAGCGGTCATGAAGGAACAAATACTCAAGCATATGGGTATGGTGCTACTTCAGCAGCAGGTGCAGATAAATATACTTTTAACATCGCGGGTATAAAGAAATCTGGGGATAGAGAAAATAAAAGCCGTGGATACTACGATGGAACTAATTCAGATGCAAAAGCAAGCAGTGCATCGGAGTCGCCTGAAATCAAATCAGCATTTTCAAATAACTGGTGGCATGGATACTACGCTTTTGGTAAGCCATATCGTGTAGGTCAGGATGTTCAAAATAAAAGTGGTGGACAACCGTACGAGGCAACTAATCCTTTGGATCCTATTGTAGGGACTTGGAACAATGTTGCTAAAGGAACAACGAATGATGACCCGAATAATCCATCGTTTACTGCAGGTAGCAAACTGAATGCCTTACATAACAGCTCTAATGCAACTACTCAAATTAGTCGTGTTGATGGTGGAATTTTGAATTTAAATAATGGGCAACCTCAAGGGTCGGCTACGCGTCAGGATGTACAACTTCGACAGGAGATTAAGCCTTCAGATGATGATCAGTATATAGTTGTTCAGTATACCGCATACAATCCGGGAAATAATACTGTAGACTTTATGGTAGGTAATGAGACGGATACGATGATTACATCTCAGGATGATGTGCCTATATTTGTTACACCTCATGGTGAGGGAGGACTATTTGAAGGAGTTCACTTCCAAAAACTCGGTAGGCGGTCAATATGGACTTACTATATTTGATATATTTACATCCGGTAACGGTGCAGGTATGACGAAGAGACCTACAAATGATCCTTCTGAAAAACAGAGTATGGGTTGGTAGTTGGTCAACAACTCCCAGAGATGTCACGGGTCAGACTGACACACCGGTTAATAAATTGAATCATACTAACTGGGTGTTTTCACAGAGCAGGTCGGGATTTGTAAATCCCGGAGACAGTGCGGGTGCATTCTCAGCATACTTTAACTTGCTTCCGGGTGAAACAAAGATAGCTACATTCATACTATCTATTAAACCTTCAGTTTACTATGTCAAGGCAGGAGCGTCAGGTACTGATATATCTGCGGGTACTGCAGGATTTATGGGTAACCCTGTCGGAAGTATAGCTGAAGCTGTAGCTAAGATTAAAGCAAATGGTGCTAAGAAGGCATATATTTACCTTCAGACAGATACAACCGTAGACAGCAGCATTACTATTCCGGAAGATACAGATATAACAATTCAGACAGCCGACTTCAGTGCATTGCCGGCAGGTCAAAGCTACGGTGCAGGTTACAATCACAACAACACACCGCCTATCAAGACTGACGGTCCTGCTACCATAAAGAGAGGTGACGGACTTGCTGCAGATCCTATGTTTAAGGTAGTAAAAAACGGTTCTGCACTTAACTTCAGAGATGTGAAGGTAGACGGTAATAAGGCGCATTTTTCACAGGCAAGTGTTACAACAAAGCCTACAGCTCCTATTATATTGGCTACGACAGGTAGCGTCGGTGTTAAGGCAGGTTCTACATTTACCAATGCATATGTGGATGATGCTTCTACAGGCAGCAATACACCTTCAGTTATGGATATTTCAGGAGATGCGGTTCTTGACTTGAACTCTCCGGGAGGTAGCGCATCTATAACAGGCAATGATTCAATTGCCGGAGGACCTGCGATAAAGATTACATCTTCTGCAAGTCCTACATTAAACGGTACAGTGACTGTTACAGGTAACAAGACACATGTTACAGATTCAGATCCTTCAAAGATAAAGGATGTCAATGTTACTATGGGTAACAAACCGTTTATGGTAAAGAAGAACAACAGTGTTGACAGTGCTACAAAAATCGGAGTTACTCTCAGCCAGAACATGCCTACAGCAACAGGTATGGGTACAACTCTTATAGACTATGAGGGAAGACCTGCTACAGGTTCTGCAAATTATCCGTATTCAGTATCAAACTTTAATGCTGATGCATCAGGTCAGCATATAGTAATAGGTGATCAGGCAAATGCGGTTACAGGTGCTCCGGCTACAGATGTTCAGAATCAAAATGTTGTATATATCACAACAGATATGCAAGATCTTGTTCTTACATATGTAGATGAAAACGGTGCAAGTATTGCATATAATAGGCTGGTGGTTCCTACAATACCGGGACCGACAGCGGGAACAACAGTACCTGTTATAGATGCGAATCCGTATCAAAGTCATATGCGGTTGGTTCACAGATAGAGATTCCTATGTCTGCACCGGCAGGATATACTTTTGATGCAGTTGATACTTCGGCAGGAGCGCTTCCTACAGGAGTGGCGGTAGATGCAAGCGGTAAGCTGGTAGCTACTATGCCTAGTCAGGATTTGAATGTAACTATTAAGTTGAAGAGAAATGAAGTTCGTTATAAGTTTGATACACAGGGTGGAAATGTTATTCCTGATATGGTAGAGGCTGTAAATCCTACAGGAACTTCAGGACTCTTATTACCTACACCTGTGAGAGCAGGATATGTATTTGGCGGATGGCATAAGTACAGAGATGCAAATAATAACAATATTTATGATACAGGTGATACTGATCTTGGAGGTTTTGCAGCTTTCCCTAATCCTACAACAGCAGGAGTAACAAGACTTTATGCGACATGGACACCGGGAAGCACTCCTTATGCTGTAACTATTACACATAAGAATGCAAATCCTTCACTTCCTGTTACATTTAAGATAGATACACAGAATTATACAATTACACAGCCTGTTACGGCAGATCCGCTTATACCTACACCTGGTATTCCGGGATATGTGTATGATTCGGCAACAAGATTACCGGCAAGTCAGGGTACTTTAAATGCTACAACAGGTCATTATGATCTTCCGAGCATGCCTGCAATGGGAATCAGTGTAAACTATCGTTATAAAGTTGATGTTAATGCAACATTTAACTATACGGTTCGTCATCAAGATGCGTCAGGAAATCCTTTGGCGGCAGGTATAACAGCTGCACCGAAGAGAGCAGAGCAGCAAATCAATGCCGCACCGAAGAATATCACAGGATATACATTTGATCACTTTGTTATAACAGCAGGTGATACACCTAACCCTTCAGCATATATACTTGGATTGTCAACACCTGGATTTACGGTAACAAGTAATCCGACAACGGACGGTATGTTCATCGGATATATGCCGAACCAGGATGTAATCATTACATATGTATATAATGCGGATGCAGGTTCAAATCTTATCAAGAGATATTATGACAGAGTTGAAAATACATTACTTGCAAGTGAGATAGAGCAGTTGGCACCAAGTGCGGCTATATCTGCAAGCATTCCGGCGCTTGGAACAACAACAGGTGATAAGCTTTACGGTTATACATGGGTAAGCGGTTCTTCTGCAGTAGATATGAATCCTGCAGGCCTTGTTACTGTAAATACTTCAAACGGAAATGTTACAGGTAATATGCCTACACTTCCACCGTCTTCTCCTACAAGAGTAGACTGGAAGCTTGACCATGACGCAAGTAAGTGGAAGAATGTAAACTTTGCAGTTTCAACAGTTTACAACAACGGTACATTGGTATCACCGGCATCACATGAGATACTGGTAAGTGATACAAGTGCTGCAGGAGATGCGGCAGCTTATACATTCAATAAGCTTAAGCACTTAACTACGTACCGAATACAACACCTAATCGTTATTATCAGTTTGACGGATGGTTTGAGGATGATGCTTGTACAATACCTGTAAATCCTACAAGATTCTGGCATACAACAGATTCAAACCCTATCACACTTTATGCTAAGTTCGGTGAGAACCCTAATGAGTGGTTCGATATCAACTTTGCAGCCGGAAGCAACGGTTCAATATCAGCTCCGGCAACAATACACGTTCCGTATGATTATACATGGAGTCAGGTAGCGGCTTTACCGTCAGCATTGTTGCCGACAGCTCAGCTGCCTACAGCTACACCTGTAGCGAACTTCCTGTTTAACGGTTGGAAAGATCCGAACGGAGCTTTCATGCAGCCTACAAGTACCCTTACAAACCACGCGACCTATACGGCATTCTTCAGCCAGGACCCGAATGTATTCGGAGGTATAGGATCTATTACACCTACAGGTCATATAGACAGCGACGGTTCGGGACTTATTAGAATCAACGGGACAACACCTGGTAATGTATATGTAATCAGTGATCCTGACGGCAATATAGTAGCGGTTGTTCCGGGAAACAGTACCGGAAGTATAACAAATGTGCCGGGTCTTACACCTGGAGCACATTACAATGTACAGGAAGGAACACCTGATACGGTGGCAACTGTAGGTCAGCCTATTTCTTCCATTACAGGTACAAGCGTCAGCACTCCGAGGGATGTCTTTATACCTACAGTAGAAGACAATTACAATATAGGATATGATCCTCAAAATCCGGGCATGGCTCAGATTGTTGTAAACCCTGCAGATCCTGATGCGGACTATGCACTTATAGATGAGAATGGAAATGTAGTACCTTATCCTGGTAGTGATAACGGTTGGATGACTCCGGTAGGAAATAATCCGTCTACAGTTACATTCAACAATTTAAATCCGAATGAAACTTATACGGTAGTTGCAAGAAAGAAAGGCAATACAGCTATTCCGAATCCTCTTACCAAGCTTTCTGACGGAACACAAATAGTTGCAAATCCTGGTGACATGGCAAATGCACCTAAATACATCGTAGAGGTTAAGGACAATGATCCGACACCTAGTGCGGTTGAGGTTGTGACTGTAGGAACTACCAATGTAAATGCACCTGTTTATTCCGAGGCAAAGGCGGGAGAAGAAGTGACTGTCCATGCCAATACGGTAGATGCAAACGGAAAGAATTTCCTATATTGGCAAGTACTTGCAGGCAGAGCAGTAGGCGTAAGCGGAAGGATTACAACAAATGATCTTACATTTAAGCTTTCCAACTCAAACATAGTCCTTAAGGCGGTTTACGAAGTAAATAAGATTGCAACTGATGACGGAGATCTGACAGAAGAGATCCGTGGCGGAGCTCAAGGCGAATTCGGTCTTGTGCCAAGCCAGATACCTTCTCTTATAAACGGTCTTACAACACCTCTTGATCGTTCACTTATAAGTGTCAACGGTGCAACAGTGGAGTATAGAGTAGTATTTAATAAGAGAAATGCAACCGATACAGAGGCGGCAGCTGCAAAGGCGGTTTCCGATTCGGGAATTGATCACCCTGACGCATATACTGCGGCTTATGCATTGGATATTAAGCAAGAGCGTTATGTCAACGGAAGAAGAGTGGATGACCCTAGTGCGACTCCATCCAATGCTACAATAGATGTAGTAGCTCAGCTTCCTGCAAATGATACAGATCAGCTGGATTATCAATTATTTGATATGACAAGCGGAACACCTGTCGAAGTGACATCTTTCAATAAGAATGATGTGCCTGACAATGCAGGACTTATCACATTTACAGGTAATCTGAATCATAGCTATGTACTTGTTTATTCAAAGATCTTCTATGTTACATTCATAGATAATAAACCTGTACTTGATTATCAGCATTTGAACGATGCGACAAGAAACTTCTATAAGAGGTTCAAAGTACGCCGCAAAGAGAATGTAGAAGACAGCTATTATAGTTTGGACTACGGTGTAGTAACAAACTACGCACAAAATGATGTGCCGGGTACTATTACAACTCCGTTTGAAGATATCTACGGTGTTCAGTATGACTATGTAAACTGGTCTAAGAAAGAAGACAGTATAAGTGTATACGACACTACTTCACCGGTAACAAAGGCAATCATCATATATGCAGGCTATAAGGATAACAAGCCTAAGGTAACCGGAGCAAGAAAGACTCTCGGAAACACCATCGATGAAGCAAAGGATATCATGATGGATCCGTATCTGAAGGTCGGAGAAGCGGCAGAGTTGCAAGAGGCTATAAACAAAGCTATCGATACACTCAATTGGGCAAGAGGAATCTTGGATGCCAACGGCATTGACCACGGTAGAATGGCAAACTATGCTGAATTACAACAGCAAATAGATGCACTTCGCAGACTGATCGATCGCTACAGAGCTGTTATAGACGGCAGAATGGGCGACAGAAACAGGAGAACCGGCGGCGCCAGCGGCGGTGGTAACTCATCAAGCGGTAGAGGAAGTAAGCTTCTGACTCCCGGGAGAGAAGTCACAGCAGAACACAGCAAGAAACGAAGGCAGCAATGTAAGAGCATTCGTACTCGGCGTAGACGGTGCGTGGGAAGTAAACCCTGTAACAAAGGGATGGTCATTCGTACTTAACGGAGGAACACCTATCAATGATATGTGGGGTATGATCACCTTCGATGACAGCAACGGAAAGAAAGTATCTCGTTGGTATTACTTTGACGGTCAGTCAACTATGGCAACAGGTTGGGTATATGACTCAAAGAACGGTAACTGGTATTATATGAATACTAATGAAGGCCCTGATCTCGGTCAGATGGTAACAGGCTGGGTAAAGGATCCTAAGACAAGTAAGTGGTATTACATGAATGACAATACAGGTATCCTTGTAACAGGATGGCACCTTGATAAGCAGGATGGTAGATGGTACTACCTGAATTCAAACGGTGAGATGCTTACAGGATGGCAAAATATCGGCGGTAAGTGGTATTACTTCAACACCAATACTCCTGAGAATACCTATGCATGGGATGCTGCTGCATTCAAGTGGAACTACTTGAACAATAATGTCAGACCATATGGTTCTATGTATGCCGGTGAGAAGACTCCTGACGGCTACACTGTAGATGCTAACGGTGCTTGGAACTAGGTGACATAGGAGATGAATATGAAAAAAAAGACAATAAAGCAAAGGTTTCTGCTGCATTGTCTGCGAGTATGGTTCTTACCATGCTCGCACCGGCAATGCCGGCAATGGCGGCAACACCTGCTCCAAAACCTAACGGGTTTAAATTTGATTTTAGAACGAAGAATGGGTCTAAGGTTCCTTTTGTGAAAGATTTGTATGTAGAAGGTGGAACAGCCGGAGACAACATTACAGCTGATTATAAAGGTATGCAACTTGATACCGACCTTGGACTTATACTACCATATTTTTATAAGCCGACTACCCCTGGTTCTAATATAGTTTTTGATGCTTCAAAGGCTCCAACGGCGACTGTGGATAATAATACAGGAACTGAAAGTACACAAGTTTGGAGTGGTACAGGTTCACTTGGAATGGATGGATATGTCATTACAGGATATACAGATGCAGCCAGCAACGGTAGAAGTACATTAACCGTTAATCCTTCAAGATTCCCGACTACAGGTATGACGTATTATGCTACTTTAGCTGCAGATACAAATATTAAATATCCTTATAAAGTAAAACATAATTATGAATCAGGTACTACTTATGTGCCGGGTGTAGCTAACGGTGAAGAGACAGACCATGATCCAAAACCTGTATTGACACCTGTTACAAATGCGATACCTAAGAATATTCCGGGATATAAGGTGACTCGAGTAGAGGCTACATTAGGAACGGAGGCTCTTACAACATCACCTTTGGCTTCAGGTACTTCAAACCTTTATATTACAAGTGATAAGAGAGTTACAGGTGATACGACAAACAAGGCTTTCGAGGCAAATTTCTACTATGAAAAGGATACAGGTAAGAGTTTCACTATAAGAGTATTTGACTCAAAGTTTAAGAATTCTGCAGATGTTGCTTCCGGAACAGTGGAGACAACTCAGCAAAGGTCTTCAGCAAATGTCACCGCACCTGTTCTTACAGATGTAGCAAGCACTCCATATAATATATCTGCAAATACAGCTATTATAGGTGACGGATCAAGTGCGGATCAGACAATGTATATTCTTGATCCTACAACTCCTGTTAAAATTGCATATACAAAGGGTGAACCTGCAACAGCACCGGGAACGGATCCTCTAGGAAATCCTATTGTAGTCGGACAGTTTACTACCGACGGTACAGGCACAGGCACAGGTAATGTTATAAAGACTCTTATACCTGCAGACAATATAGCCGGTGCGTACAATAAACTTACAGAGGATACAACTTCCACTACAGGTGGTGCACATCCTAGAAATACACATAGGATAACAGGACAGATGCCGAACCAGGGTGTAACTATTACATATAATTACATTCAGAACCCGGCATATACAACAAGCGTAAAAGTTATTTATCTTGATCAGTTAGGAAACAATATAACTGATAAGGTTGCTAATGCGATAAGTGCTGCGGCAGAGCCTTCAACAGGAGCTGCTCCTAGAACTTTCTATAAAGAGAATGTAACAACACCTACATATCTTTATGCAAAGGCTAACGGACTTCAGGGAACTGAGACATCTTATACCCTTGATATCCCTGCACCTGTATTGAATTCATACGGCGGTAGTGCTACAGCACCTGCAGGACTTGCAAATCCGAAGATTTCTGCAGATGATGTTAACAGCTGGGGTAACTCATATACAACAGCACTTAATGCTGCATTCCAGTCAACATGGTCAACCTCAAGTCCTAAGTTCACAGTCAGTACAGCAGGCCCGCTTGCAAGCCAGACTGTTTATGTGACATATGAGCAGGACCCTGGAAGCATTGCATATATCAATTATTCTACAGGTTCGGCAGGTGGAGACCTTAAGACAGTAGTGGCAGGAAATACAGTTGATTGGGATCCTACAGCTGCGGGACAGTCAATTCCTACAGTTACAAAGCAGAATGTACAGGCAGACGGAAGTTATGATGTAGTAATTGATCTAACAGTGCAACAGATCCTACAAAGATGCCTGATGCGGTTCCTAACCAGGGATACAGCAATGCAACATGGTATTACGGAACTACAGCTATAACATCATTCCCTGTAACACTTCATGTACCGGCTGCTCCGGCAGGTGGTAACAACAGTACAGTTACACTTACAGCTAAGTTTGATAAGAATGCCGCAAACTGGAATACTTACAATCTTGCTGCAGGAAACGGTAATGTACAGCTTCTTCTTGGAACAAGTGAGGAAGTTCTTAATATAGATGCGTCAGGAAATCCTAGAGCCATAACTTTAGGAGATCTTACAAATGCGGCACTTGGAAGCGGCGCTGTACCTGATACAGGTTATACAGTTAAGTGGTTTGATCAGAGCTGGAATGAGATTGATTATACAACAGATATCACATCTTTAAACGGTCAGACTTTGACAGTACTCGGTGTAAGCACAACTCCTGCAGCTGTTTATACACCGAATGTTACAGGATCACTTCATCCTACAACAGCAACACCGACACTTTCAATTGATCCTAATTCACCGGATCCTATAGATCCTACACTTCAGTATGTAGTCACAGATCCTGCTACAGGAAATGTGGTTGCGGTAGTACCGGGAAGTCAGTTGATGGCAAACGGCGGACAGATTACAGATCCTGCAATAGTACCGGGAAATACATATAATGTTTCGGTAGCACCTGCTACAGCAACAGGAATAGCAGTCGGAAGTCCTATTCCGGCAAGTGCGGGAGCGGGAACACCGGGAAGCGCACAGGTACCTGTAGCTTTAACACCACAGGTAGCTGAGGACAGTGCTAATCCGGGTAGAGCAAGTATTACTATAAATCCTACATCTCCTAATACAGATTATGCATTGGTAGATCCTTCAGGAAATGTGGTATATCCGTTTACAACACCAAGTACACCTGGTGCACCTGTTACATTTAACAACCTTGATCCTAATACAATATATCGTGTTGTTCCGCGTACAACAGGTACAAGTGCAACCCCTGCAAGCAGAATTGCAGACGGTGCGGTACTTCCTGTAGATACATCAAATGCAGGACTTTCAGTAAATACATTTGATGTAACAGTATATATACCTGCAGGAACTGCAGCTGATCCTACAACATTTAAGGTAAACGGTGTTCCAAAGACATCTTTAAATGATTTGAAGAATCTTGCACCGGGAACAACAGTTGAGATATTGGCTCAGCCGATGGATACAAACGGTAATTTGTTTAAAGAGTGGCAGGGAATAACAGGAATAAGCTCATCAAGCTTTACATATCCTACAGGAATGGCAACAGGTAGAGTAGTGTTTACAATGCCTAACCATCCTGTAACAATACAGCCGCTTTATGATAACAATCAGAACTGGTCAACACAGTACAACGACAATATCGGTTCAGGAAAGCAGATATCTGCCGGATTCCCGTCAACTATTGCAGATACAGGCGACTTCCGTATCTTAATTGATAAGGACAGTGTTCCTGCAGCAACAAAGGATGCTATAGCAATGGGACTTGCAGATGATACCTTCAGAGGAGTATTCCAGATGAAGATAGTAGTCCAGAAAAAGGACGCTGCAGGAAATTGGCAGGATTATGTTGATCCGAGCGGAAATCCTATTCCTTTAAGTACAGATATTGTAACAGGATCATTGATGACAGCTTCAAGAGAATATAAGTTCTTTGAGGTAAGCTCACTTGCAACACCTTCAAGTGCTGCAGGAAGCATAGTTGCAATGATATGAACGTTGCCGATATTCAGGCTACAAACGCAGCTTCATACACAGGACAGTTCAATCAGACACTTGAAAGCGGAAAGACATATGTATTTGGATATACAACTCTTGTAAATGCATTTAAGGTAACTGTAAAAGATGCAAGAGATAACTCTTTGATTACAAAGCTTACTCTTACAAATACAAATACCGTAAATGACTTTGCACCATTATATGCAAGTGCAATACAGGCCGATTATGTAGACAATGACGGTATCACATGGCACTATGAGGGATTAAGTAAGGATAGAGGAAACTATAATCCTTATGATCCGACACTCAGAGTAACAGCCGATGAGACTATCTATGTTTACTATTCAAACGATAAGGTTGACAGAAAGAAAGCTGAAACAGACTTAAAGGCAGCTATTCAGAATGCAACCAACCAGCTTAACAGAATCAACGACCCTGCAAAGAGAGCGGCTTTACAGGCAGCAATCAATGCGGCACAGGCAGTAGTAGACAGAATAAACAGAAAGTCTTCAACACCTGAGCTTATAGCAGCACTTAAGGCACTTAATGATGCTGTTGTAGACGCAGGCGGAAGATTACTAACAGCGGCGGCGGTCATGGTCGTGGCCGTGGCGGTTCAGGCGGCGGTTCGGGAAGTGCCGGAAGAAGAGCGGAAGCAGGACAGACAGCCGGACTTAGAGTAGGTCAGGACGGTAACTGGGAGTTATTAAATCCTGCAGAGGCTACAGCAAACCCTGACAGCAGCAAGTGGGTATTCAACCTCACAGCAGGCGGAAGAGTAAAGGGCTGGGCTTATCTAAGCTATACATACGAGGGTCAGACAAAGTCCGAGTGGTATCACTTCGGTGATGACAACATCATGAACTCAGGCTGGTTCTTAGACGGAAATACATGGTATTATCTGTCAATGAATCATAACGGATTCTTCGGAGAGATGGTAAAGGGATGGCATCATGACGGCCAGGACGGCAGATGGTACTATCTTGATGCAAACAACGGAGCTATGCATACAAACTGGAGCAAGATAGGAGGAGAGTATTACTTCTTAAATCCTACAGCACCGGCACAGACATGGTTCTATGATAACGCTACAGGCAGATGGAATTTCGGAGATGTTGACTCAAGACCACTTGGTTCAATGTATCAGAATGAAAATACACCTGACGGATATCATGTAAATGAAAGCGGAGCTTGGGTAAGATAATCTAAGTAAAGCATAATGTGGGGCTCCAGCACTTAGGTGCGGGGGCCTTTTTGTATACATCTTGAAAATATTATTAAAAATATTTATAATACCTGACTTCCGTCGTTTCTCTCAAAACCTAGTACTCTAGGTGTCCAAGAGCATGCAGTTTTGAAAGAAATTGTCGACTTCAGCTTTGGTTAAATAGAGGGCATCAAGGTTACTAAAACCAACCAGTTTTTTAACCTTTTCGTTAATGGCCTGATCTCTTGATATATTGATATATGTATCGTCACCTTTATTTACCACCCTAAAATCACGCATAAAGTTGATCAAGTCATAAGAGTTTATTTTATTCTTGAAACACTTGATTTCTAATACTCTTAAAAGAAACAAGCTAAGGTAGCATATCAAAAAATGCCCATAGATTGTTTCTTTTTTCTGTAAATAAACAGGTCTTGCATCCAGGTATGATTTTGTAAGTCTAAAAGATTCCTCGATCTTCCATAGGCTATGGTATGTCTTATATACCTGTACAGGCTCCATATCTATCTCAGATGTAACTAAAAGATTATATCCTGCATATTTAAGGTCTTCATCAATCTTAGATTTATTTAAATCTATTATAGGCTTTATAGTATTGCCTGCACTATCTTTTTGTTATGATGTCTACATATTTAGCACAATCTCCAAGTTCATCTTTAGCGATATTTTTGTACGTTGAAAACTTTGAAGCTTTATCAACCATCTTCATTATTTCAAGCCTTTGTTTTTTTGCAAGATTAGGATTATAAGAGACGATACGCTTTTCTTTTACAGAGAACCTTGTAACACTCTCTTTTCCTGTTTCCGGATCAATCTCTTTAAAACTGTAATCAAAGCTGTCAATACATGATTTAAGACGAAAAGATATATTACCTTTTTCATCAGTGTAGTTAGAAAAGACATTTGCGTCATTTTCAAGTAGAACCCATTTCTTTTCCTTTTCACTTAGATTCTTACCATGTATTGATTTTGAGAATATATAGCCGTCATTAGCTTCTTTAACGGCAGCATAAATATTTCTTGAGCAATTAAGGCCTTTATCAGCCACCTGAATGGTCTTACCTGATACGTTATGTCGTTGCTTCATTTCTTCAATAACTTTTCTAATATACGGCTTTTCCGATTCATTTCCGGGATACATTTGCATGGAGACAGGTACCAGATCAGCATCTAAAAGTAAAGCTTGCCCTATTATTGGAGAGTGCCTATTCTCTTTTGAAGGTCCCTTTTGCTTGTCATCGCTAGGAAGATCAATTTCAAAGTAATAATTAGTGCAATCAAAAAATACATTGCTTAGATCCCTTTTAAAATACTTTTCATAAGAGTGATTAAACAAATAAATGTACTTCTTATAAGACTCTCCTATGAAAGAACATCCGTCATATACTTGGTCTTCAGAGATGGTTGAACTGCCATAAAGGTATGGAAATACATGAGAGGCTGTCTTTGACTTAGAGCATGGTGATATAACCCTTGCATAAATAAGTTGTGTAATTAAATCAAATACAGAAAACTGAAAGCGCATTTGAGAAGCAAGTATATCAATAGTCTCCTTAACATCAAGCTCATCAATTAATGAGTAAAGCAAGAAGTGTCCTATATTAAGTTCAACAGGGGAGGAAAATGCACGAGGACGTGACTCTTCAGAAAGAGCTTTTGTTCTATTCTCGTTTTGCTCTTTTACGTAGTCACTGTAAAATTTAATAGGATCCGAAATCTCATCTGAAATCAGATCTTCAACGTAACCAAAAGATTTTACATTTCTTGTTCTTGGTTGCTTTTTATCCTTATCCCAAAATGATTCATACATCTGAAGATAAGTACCTTTTTTCTTCTTTTCTTTTCTCAAAAAATAAGCCATAAACACCTCTAAAACTAAAGTACTATGAAGTACTATGATTATAACATACTCTAAATTTTTTTCGAATTTTTTTGAAATATTTTTTTATGTAAGAAAAAGCCTTTAAAATAAAGGGTTTAAAAAGAATTGCATAAAATTAAATAGTTTACTCAAAATTTAAAACGTCGGAACTTTCATAGTACCTTGACGGAAGACGGGAAAAGCGGAGCTTGGGTAAGATAATCTAAGCAAAGCATAATGTGGGGGCTCCCGCACTTAGGGTGCGGGAGCCTTTTTGTATACATCTTGAAAAATATTATTAAAAAAATATCTATAATATGTATAAGTATTTTTGATGCGTAGGAAGGTTTTTTGTACTATAACCAAATTGAAGGAGATTTCATTATGGGTAAGATTGAGGTTGAAAAAAGGGTAAGAGAGTTGGAAGCATTGGACGGTATCACTCTTGCTATATGGGGGATGAAACCCGGTGACGGGAATGAAAGATATGTTGTAAGCTTTGATATAAGCATAAATACAATTTTTGATTTGATGTCGTTTACAGAGTATGATATGGAAAGCGGTGATTTTGAGCCGAATCTGAATGATATATTTATTTTAGATACATTCTATGACTGCTTAATGAACTTCTCGAATATTACAGTGGAATATCTTGCAGAGAATGAGATAAACATATATGTACCTGTAGGTAACAGCTTTGCAAAGCTGGAAATTCGATATATTGAGTATGAGGAGGTGGCCTTGACAGGTTATGAAAGAGTTGCAAAATGCCATGGAGAGAAGCCTTTCAAGGTGGGTATTTTCAACTATGATACTATGGGATATGATAACTTTCCGCAGGATTTTGTAGTAGATGATTCTAAGTTTTATTGTTACGGATAATAAAAGAGACTTCGACATTGCAGATCAGGGCGCTGTAGCAGGATATCTGATGGTAAAGGGAGTATGTTTATTTTTAGAAAGTAAGAGTTGATGATGAAGGTACTTAATTTCGGTTCACTAAATCTGGATTATGTATATGATGTAGACCATTTCGTGAGAGAGGGAGAGACTATATCCTCAACAGACATGAATGTATTTTGTGGTGGAAAAGGGCTCAACCAGTCTGTGGCATTGGCAAAGGCAGGTGTTAAAGTATACCATGCCGGAGCAGTGGGAAGTGCGGACGGATCTATGCTTTTGGAGGCACTTTCAGAGGTAGGAGTCGATATATCTTACGTAAAAAGGTATGATATGTCATCGGGACATGCCATTATACAAAAAAACAGAGCGGGCAATAATTGCATACTTTTATATGGTGGAGCAAACCAAAACATAGGCATTGACTTTATCAAAGAGGTATTAGAGGATTTTGATAAAGGAGACATACTTTTACTTCAAAACGAGGTGAGCAATCTTGCATTTATTATAGATGAGGGAGCGGCTAAGGGAATGAGCATTATTTTAAATCCCTCACCTCTCAATGAAAAGATATTTGAATGTGACTTGGAAAGGTGGAATATCTTATGCTCAATGAGATAGAAGCTTCCGATATACTCGGAGCTGCTTGCACAGATGAGGATGAACTTGTAGAGAAATTGACAAAAAGATTTCCAAACACCAAGATAGTGCTCACATTGGGAGAGAAGGGCTCCGTATATGTGGACAAGACACAGAAGATAAGACAGGAAATATATAAGGCTGAGGTTGTTGACACTACGGCAGCAGGTGATACTTTCACAGGTTATTTTATAGCAGGTCTGGTTGCAGGCAAAGATTTATCGGAAGCACTCAAACAGGCTGCAAAAGCTGCAAGCATAACAGT
>BNJV01002456.1_pt1 | contig 29629 bp, 46 predicted proteins | sample 8540591 | NCBI WGS metagenome assembly BNJV01 (sample SAMD00202457, study PRJDB9452) | human saliva metagenome | host: Homo sapiens | reverse complement strand
TTTTATGGTATATCGTAATAGACTATTATTTTTAGTCAATTCCATTAGTTAGAGATGTTGTAAATGATAAAAATGAACAACAGAGGTGGGGAAAAGCGATATTTCGCATCATTATTACCAGCAAAATCGACAGAATCAACAAAGAAAAATAACGTATTCTCATTCATAAACAGGTCGTCAACATCAGCATCACAAAGGTCTTCACTGGTCTCGATACGATATAAGTGATTATTTGAAGATACCGATAAATTATTGTGTTCGTTTACGGGATCAAACGAAGACCAGAAATACCGGGACATGTCATGTTGGCAATAATGTGTTCAGCCCGCAGCTGGTGCGGACAGCAATATAGCTACTATTTGCGTTATTGGCGATTTTCGGGTCACGGCTCAATATTAATCATTTACAGAGTATAACCGAAAAGAACGTAACAAATATTAAAGAATACCCACGGCCCGAAACATCTCGTTTTTGTGCCGAACCCGCAACTTCAGTTCGGTCGTCAATGAGTTTGAAAATCAATAAAGGCAGAAGAAGACCTGGGGCCCTTATCAAAAATAAAGCTGTTGAATAAGGCAAGCCGTTGAGCATTGAAGAGTTTCGACGGTTACCCAGTAAAGAACCAATAGATCCGTAGTCGCAACAGGCTTTCATTTGATCGAATTCTGATGATTATGAAATAAACAGCCGATAGCACCGCACGGATTCTCAATCTGCTGATGTTGAAGCCAGTTAATCAGAATCTAGAGAATGGCAGAAATCGATCTGCAATAAGGGTCTCGGTTTACGCGTCATTTTATACAAAGAAAGCGAAAAAATCATCAACCGAAGCAATAACGCCCGGAGTCAATTCATCATGTCTCATCACTGGGCAACATGACCGCCGCCACCGAGACCGAAGAATCATTTGATTTGAAGACAGAGCTGCCGATGAAGACCCGCAAAATTTCATCAACGAAGAATGTGAAATGTCACAGTCGTTTTTGCCGAAGACCCCAGAAAGACACAACGCCAAAAAACAATGATACCCAGTTGTCACAGGAACGCCACGATAGCCCAGTGAAGCGATTCATCTTTCAGAGAAAACGCCGATATCATTATCATCGAAAAGCATTGTGCCGTCGCCTGAAAGACAACAGTGGTTCATGAATGATAGTTGGCGAGGCGAGTTCAAACACTGGTTAAACGATAGCTTGAAGTTACGTTAAATGTAAAAATTGTCGTTAAGGTCGGAAATGCTTATCAAAGATGGCAAGCCGCCGCATGAAACAAAAATCAGTACCCCGACGAGTTAGCCCGCCGTTTTCGCCGCCCAGCAAGATAAAGACGCGTTGAATGGGAGCCGCCCCTGGTCGGGTCCTGATCCTCATCGCGTTCAAAACCGCATTGAGCACGATTAACACAACAGTCGCGAAATGTCGGCTTGTCACGCGCCGGTAGCATAAAGCAAAAATTGAACAGCAACGGCACAGAGCGTTTCTTCGTTCAATGAAATCATTATCAAAGATTTAGCAGAAAATCTAGAGCAATGCCGTGCGGAGAAATTTCAAGGCCAACGATGCCCCGAAATACGTCACCGCACGAGACAGATTTCAACCATTATCGATAAAATATTCTTTTTCACTGGTTGTTGCAGCAACATATCGCTTGCAGTTACAACAGCTGGTTCGAAATCGTCACGCGACAGATAATATTTCAAAATGGTGAAGGCCGGCGTAGCCAGTTATTCGACAAGCAAGACCAGAATACTGAGACATGATGTTATAATGCAAACAGCCCTCACTTGCTGCCGCTGGCGATTGGACGAGCCTGAAGCCTGGTGGTTGCAACGAATTAACAATGAAAGTTGAGTACCATGCGAATTCGGCATTAGCGCCTGTCGCCTCGTGGTACAATTCAAATGGCGACCAGCAAAATGTCATAAGATAATATCATCAACAAAGATACATCAATTTCTTCGCCTGTTGAGTTACGTTGTTCAGCGCACCACGAGTTGGAAGTCGTTCTACGAGTCTGAACGTTGTCAACGATACAATGGTGGTCAAAAGTCGAATACAGATAAGCAGCGGGCCGCTGGTCCAACTCTTTATTTTGTCAGTTTACCAGAACAAACAGTTTTTTCAGATTCGCGGGTCCAGACAGTTCAAACAATAAAATATCGCATTATGCTTATACGTGCTTCCTTTAATAATATTCGCTCAGCACTGTAAATTGTTGAATATCCAGCCACACTTTTCTCAGTCTATCAAGAAACCGAGTTTTGTAGAATTGGGGTGCCTGATAATTAAACCGAGGAGGTTTTTCATGTCATTGGGTCAGCTTCAGAATTGTACTACACTTTTCAAACTACTTGAGGTTTTTACATCAATTTCAGGTTTGTAATTCAAATTATTGATATCTTCAAATCAAAATACCTCATTTTCTGAGGCAAAATTGGTTTGTAGAATTGTACCCAGCGACATCTTCAAACACCTGTTTTAAACCACTCCATAAGCCCTCAGTAGACCGTACTGATAGTCAGCAGAAAGTTACAGGCTGTCCGGCCCATTATTTTCAGCTAGTAGTATCTGTACCCGTTACAGCCTCAAACTACGAAGTCGGCTGGATCATTTGTTATCCAATGTTTGAATTGCATCTCACAGTTGGTTCTTTCAAACATTGTCGAAACTTACTTTGGTCTGGTTGTGTTATAGAATTAAAAATTTCAACGCAACGATTAGAGGACAAAAAGCTAGAATCAAAGATGTCTTCAAACACAGGAGAAACTTCAGAGAAAACACAGAATTCTGTACTTCAGCGACATCTCTCAAATCAATTCGCATCCACTACGAATTGAAATATTAGTAGAATTCGTAAATTTATATCTTCAAACTAGTCAAAGAAGCGAGGAGATGAAGGCCAGACCTGTACCTGACATATCTTCAAACAACAATATCGTCAACGTTAACAATCGTTTAAATTGTTGACAGTCTTCAAACATTCTCCTCATCGTTTATCCCTCGGCCTGCTTGTGCAGAACTGTACCCCCTGTTATTAGTCTTCCTCAAACAATGAGCACAGAGTCATACGTGCCCGATTTAGCAGAATTGCACTTCACACAGTCTTCAAACTGCTTTTGGTCACACTCAGTTCTGCTTGTACCAAAAATTTGACAGTCTCTCCACCAAACGGTCTCACTGTTTTAAGTCTGTTTGCAGAATTGTGTCTGATATCTCTCAAATAAAGAAAGGCCTGAGTTAAGAACGGTTTGTGTTTGCAGAATTGTGGCCTGAAGACACCAAACGATGATAAAATAATATCAGCAACAAAGAAGTTAGAATTAAGATATCTTCAAACCGGTAACAGCGTTAACACGATGATGGGTTCGTTTACAGAATTGTGGCCTCATATATCTTCAATCATTAACTGCAACCGGGCTTTACCTGTTTAGTAGAATTGTACCAGCATATTTCAAACATGTTAACTGACGATGAAAAGCGGTAATAGATGTTTGGTGAATTGCGCCCTCACATAGCCTCGAACAGGGCGGAAAGCCAGCAGAACTGAAGTTTAGAATTCGTGGCCTCAAACGCGAGTTTCTGCATGCTTCCCGAGTTGAGTTTGCACCGTGCCCTGTTAATCTTCCGGGGTCCGTCACAGCTTCAGTTCTCCTGATTACGCTTGCAGAATTCAGCCTCTGATAGCTCAAACAAAGATCACCATGGCTGGCAGTTGTTTGCACCGTGGCCCGTTATATTCAACCGACGCCCAGCCGTTTCATTGCAACCGTGCCTCACATAGTCTTCGGGGCCCCGCTGGCGGAAAGAACAGTACCAAGCCTGCAGAACGCCTTCAGATAGTCTTCAAAACGTGTTCTCAGGCATTCATAAGTTCGTTTGCAGTAATTCGTACCAGCGCGGTCTTCAAATCCCTGTTTGTTGTCTCAGCAGTGTTGAGCCAGTAGTATCTCGTACCATTCAAACCGCGAAGCATGGGATCTGTTGTTATGAATTGCACTACATGGTTGACCACGCCGAGTTTCAGTAGAATTGCTCACATTATCTTCCTCAAATCATTGATGTTGTCAATCTATTTTGTTTGCAGAATTGATATCAACCGAGGAAATATGTGCCAGCACAGTCGAAAGCCAGCAGAATCCAAAATTACACACTGCCAGTTAGCCCACAGAGGCGACGCCTAGTAGAATCTGCACTTGTTGTCTTCCTCAACAAATTGTATCTGAAAATACTTGAAAGACGGTGCCTAGATCTCAAAATTTGAAGACATCAACCAGTTCTCGATTTTTGCTTTTCGTTTGGGTAGACCAAAATCATATTCAAACAGAAGAACATTACCAGTTGGTCAAGAAGCAGCCTAGTAGAATTGTGTTCATACATATTCAAACATGATTTAGGCCTGGTTCATTCTTTGGTTTCAGTAGAATTAAATTAATATTAGTCTTCAGTCCCGTGTTGTATATCGTTAAAGTTTATAGAATTAAAATTGGTTATATTCAACGACTGCAGAATGGAGGTCAGTAGCTAGAATTGTAATTTATTCAAACTCACCGAAATTTTGGATACTGAGTTTTGATTTCAAACTAAAATTACTCAGTATAAAATGGATGATTCAGCTGTGGCACATAGATGGGGTCTTTATTGAACCCGATTGTAAATTTTGAATTATCTTTATTAAGGGTTAATTGAGTTTTTTTAAAATCGGTCATTGTTCTCACCTTTATCAAAATATATATTGGTTCCTTGAGACTTGTTAATATAGTCATTGAACAGTTGTGCTCATATTTACCATCTTTTATAAAGAAATTTGTTTAAATAAAATAGATAGTAAAATAGAAACACAACAATTTAGTGACTATAGCAACAAGGATCATAAGGAATTAATACATATTTCTTTGACAAAGATAACTGTGAAATTTAGTATTGATTTTATAATTGTATAATAAAGATAGATTCAAAATTTACAATCAAGTTCAAATAAAGATTTATCTATATTGCCTTTGGCTGGATCGGTGTAATCCATCCATATATATACAATTGAGTTAGTTTTAGAAATCAAAATAATTATCCAAAATTTCAATTTGAGGTTTCAGAGATATGTAATTTTGTTTTTTGGTGTTGGTGTTGTTGGTGTTTGGGTTATTTTGAATTCTACTAAACTTTCCAAAAGACAGCGATATACAACTTACGGGTTTTGAGAGATATGTAATTTTGAATTCTACTAAACCAGAAAGCAGATTCAGAGGCACAAAATCACTGTTTGAGAGATATGTAAATTTTGAATTCTACTAAACCCTTTCTTGTTAGCTGTTAATGTTTCTTCTGTGTTTGAGAAGATATAAAATTTTGAATTCTACTACGAAAAGAAATATCAAAGAGATAAGTTTGAGAGATATGTAAATTTTGAATTCTACTAAACGTGTCTTTCAAATCTTTTCAATTCCCAATTTGTTTGAGAGATATGTAAATTTTTGAATTCTAACTAAACCAAAAGCGTCGCCTCTCAAAGTTGTTCTTTATGTTTGAGAGATATGTAAATTTTGAATTCTACTAAACTTTCAACTGCATCGCCAACACATCTTCCTCAGTTTGAGAGATATGTAAATTTTGAATTCTACTAAATCAAAAATCATTGACAAACATCAGTAATCTATGTTTGAGATATGTAAATTTTGAATTCTACTAAACTCAATCGTAGTCAACTACATTTTTAATTTCTGTTTGAGAGATATGTAAATTTTGAATTCTACTAAACTTTTAACACAATAGGGATCCTATACTATCGCAGTTTGAGAAGATATGTAAATTTTGAATTCTACTAAACTTAACCTCTACTGATGAGGTAAGCAAGGTTTTGAGAGATATGTAAATTTTGAATTCTACTAAAACGAAACTTATGATTACTTTACCTAAATTTTTGTTTGAGAGATATGTAAATTTTCGAATTCTACTAAACACAGTACTGTCTTTCCCGCCAGATAGTGGTTTGAGAGATATGAAAAATCTTGGAATTCTACTAAACTAATGAAGCTAACCATGGGCATGTGGAGCGTCAGTTTGAGAGATATGTAAATTTTGATCTACTAAACAACCTTGTAGTATAGTGTGTTGTATCTTTCTTGTTTGAGAGAGATATGTAAATTTTGGAATTCTACTAAACATAATCAGGAGGAATTTAAACCATGACTAGTTTGAGAGATATGTAAATTTTGAATTCTACTAAACTCCAACTTCAGGAAGTACAAGAACTCCACTTTGTTTGGAGAGATATGTAAATTTTGAATTCTACCAAACTTCTAGTTCTGCTTGTAGCTTTTCCATATGTTTGAGAGATATGTAATCTGAATTCTATCTAAACATCTATTACACTTCATCGTGGATGTGCATGTTTGAAGATAATGTAAATTTTGAATTCTACTAAACAAAAGATTTATAAGCCAGTTGCAGTTGGTAGTTTGAGAGATGATAAATTTTGAATTCTACTCAAACAGATTATCATAGTATTCTTTGCTGTTACCAGTTTGAGAGATAATGTGTAATTTTGAATTCTACTAAACTTCTTTGTCACTTATTAATTTCTTTATATCGTGTTTGAGAGATATGTAAATTTTGGAATTCTACCAACCAAACGTTCTCTTAACTCAAGTACTCTTTGTTTGAGAGATATGTAAATTTTGGAATTCTACTAAACAGGACTTAAAGTAAGTGAGGACCGTTTAAGTTGAGAGATATGTAAATTTTGAATTCTACTAAACGATTTAGGGTAAAGCGATACTAAAAAGAAGTAGTTTGAGAGATATGTAAATTTTTGAATTTACTAAACTAAATCCGACTGTGTAATCTGCTATATTCTGTTGAGAGATATATAAAATTTTGAATTCTACTAAACATAGAGGATAAAACGATGAAGAAATGTTTGAGATATGTAAATTTTTGAATTCTACTAAACGATTGTTAGCGTTGGCGATAATTTGGTATTGTTTGAGAGATATGTAAATGTTTGAATTCTACTAAACATATTTACTCTCCTTTATATCTGATCTTTGAGAGATAAATTTTGAATTTACTAAACCTAGTGTGTGTACTTTAGTCATAAATCAAGTGTTTTCAAAGTCTCTGAGATTCTGATTCTACTAAACCTGTTTTGCCCTTTGATTTGTTTGAGAGATAGTAAATTTTGAATTTACCAAACAGCGGGATTATTTCAGACAAAGGTTTGAGAGATATGTAAATTTTGAATTCTACTAAACGACGAGTTACTTACAAATGAATTAGCAACCATTGTTTTGAGAGATATGTAATTTTGAATTCTACTAAACAAAAATAATGATTGGACAATATGTCTTCTGTTTGAGAGATATGTAAATTTTGAATTCTACTAAACACAGGGAATATAGGTGGATTTAAACAGTAGGTGTTTAGAGATATATAATTTTGAATTTACTAAAACCAATTTTATAGAATGAGAGAATTGTTTTGAGTTTCTGAGAGCACTAGTAAATTTTGAATTCTAAAAACTATGAAATTGATATAAAAATATAAATTAAGTTTTGAGAAAAGTGTAAATGAATTCTACAAAACATTTAATGAGCATGAAAAATTATCATATCAGTTTGAGAGATATGTAAATTTTGAATTCTACAAAACTCGGTTTCGAAGCTGTAATGTCGTTTGGTGTTTGAGAGAAGTGTAAATTTTGAATGTTGTAGAATTTTTCACAGATTATATACAAACAGATACTATTACTTTAGAAAACTACGTATAAAAGCATAAATACGGTATTTTATTGTTTTGAGAGATATGTAAATTTTGAATCTAAAAAGATATTTTGTTCTAAGTAAAACTGACAAAATAAAAAGTTGAATACATAGCCCATAAAAAGCTATCTGTATTCAACTTTATTTTTTTATTTAATATCGTTAATAATTGTTTCTAGTTTTCATAGAACGCTTTGTTTTAAACAAGATCACTTCGTTTTTGTGTTTATTAGCTTTTAGATAATTTGTAACTTCTTCAACAGTTGAAAAGTGGAGAGTTGATATATCTTTATTGTTAATATATATCTGTAATGTTTTTGCAAGGGCACCGACACTAATAACAAGATTAATACCACGGGAATTGTTATTTATATAAGTACCAATTCCACTATGATACTCAACTTCATTTGGCCCAAGTTCAAACATACTACTAAGGACAAGCGTTTTGGAATTCGAAAATCATTCAAATCACTAATAACATCAACAGCAGCTTTTCATAGAGGTAGGACTCATGTTATAAGCATCATTAATAATTAACGAATCTTCTGATGTATGGGATACTTTCTAAACGCATATTAGTAATTTTAGAAATATTATCTATCGCATGACGGATTTCTTCATTCGTTAGACCAATAGCTATTGCTACTGCAAACATTATATTAAATAAAGTTATGCTTTACCTTTTTAATGTAGTAGAAAAACTATTCTTATCGATATTAAGTTTGAAAATCTATCTTATCACGAGTGATAGTGTAATTTTCCAGAAATAATATCATTGTAAGAATTTTTCCCGCACGAAGTAGCATTTATACAGAATTTTCTACTAAATCTTTTAATAATGGTTCATCCCCATTGTAGACGAAGAAAGCCATCTTTTCTTCATACCATTTGTAATTTCAAATTTTGCTGCTATACCAGCGCGTGAGCCGAAAAATTCGATATGACTTTCTCCGATATTAGTAATTATCGTATAATCTGGTTTTACTAATTTTGATAAGAAGTCAAGTTGACCAAAGTTATCAGCTCCCATTTCAAGCACAAGAATGTCACTATCTTCTGGAGCGGCAAGAATAGTTAGCGGAACTCCTAGTTCATTGTTGAAATTACCTTGTGTTTTATGAACTTTGAATTTTGTTTCTAAAAATACTTGTAACTATATCTTTTGTCGTAGTTTTTTTCCGTTGCTTCCAGTTATAGCAACAATTTTTACATTTAAGCATGCTAAATAATGTTTAGCCAGTGTTTGAATAGCCTCATAGCTATCATTCACATAAATTATATTATTGTCACTTTCAAAAATCATCTTTTAGAGATAATGAAGCGACAGCACCTTTTTCAAATGCACTTTGATATAATCATGGCCATCAACATTTTCTCTAAGAAAGGAATAAATAAGTCTCCTTCTTTTACTTTTTCGGCTATCAATAGCAATTCCTGTGATTTCTTTATTATCTACTAAATTTATTTTTTAGCATTTAATATCTTTTTCTAAGTCTTTAACAAAATATTTCATAGTAATTTCCTATTCTTCTGTTAGTAAATTTTTACGGTCTTCGTAACGCTCTAATGCTAAATCAAATAGTTCTTCAATTATTTCAGGGTAGGTAACATTCATATTTGCCCAAAGTGATGGGAACATAGAAAATGGAGTGAAACCAGGCATTGTGTTTACTTCGTTGATGAAGATTTTTCCTTCTTTAGTATAGAAGAAGTCGGCACGTACTAAACCAGAACCACTAATTGCACGGAATGCAGTTTCTGCCATTTCTCTAAATTCTGAGTATAAAGCTGTATCAATAGGAGCAGGAATATCCATGCGAGATCGCCATCAGTATATTTAGTTTCATAATCATAGAATTCAGTCAGAAATATTTACGATTTCACCAGGATCTGTAGTTCTTACTTCATTGTATCCAAGAACTGCAACTTCAATCTCTTTAGCTCCAACAGCACCTTGTTCAACAACAATTTTTTTGTCGAATTTAAGTGCTTCTTCAATACCTTTTATTAATTGTTTTTCATCATTACAACGACTGATACCTACAGATGAGCCTAAGTTTGCAGGTTTAACAAAAAACAGGATATTTCAGATTGTCATTAATTTCTTTAATAATTTTGTTTTTGTTCTTTTCCAGTTATACTCTATAAAGTGAGTGTATGGTAACTGTGGTAAATCATATGCTGCGAATAGTTGCTTCATAATTACTTTATCCATACCAGCTGCACTAGATAGTACATTGTTACCAACATAAGCAATATCCATTATTTCTAGTAAACCTTGAATTGTTCCGTCTTCACCATTTGGTCCATGTAAAACAGGGAACACAATATCGAATTTTCGATTATCTTCAAAAAGTAAAACCACTTATATCATTATCAAAGTTAGTAGAAGATAAGTTCTTTTGATCTTTTAATTTCAGATGTAATTTTGTTCTCCACGAGCCCACTCTCCATTTAAAGAAATAAAAATAGGGAAGACATTGTATTTTTCTTTGTTGATTGCATTAATAATTGATTTAGCTGTTAATAGTGATACAGAGTGTTCAGCACTCTTTCCCACCATAAATAATTCCAATATTTTGTTTTATCATTTTAACATCTCCTAACTAAAAATGAGGTTGACTAAAGTAATAGTCTATTATTACATTATACCATAAAAATAAAAAAATGGAATATTTTTAAAACATTAAATCCAATAAATTGCATGAATGAATGGGTTTATGTAATGTTAAGAAACAAATAAAAATAGAAGAGGTTAGTGATACATGTATTTAGCATTAAAAAGAAATATTATACAATAAGTTGCGTTATCTATTAGTTGTGGCAATCACCTTTCTTATAACGTACATGGTCTTTTTCATGACAAGTCTAGCATTAGGCTTAATGAAAGATAATAGGTCAGCAATAGATAATTGGCAAGCACGTTCTGTAGTACTATCGGAATATGCTAACAAAAATTTAACGGCATCGTTCATTCCTAAAAATCAATATGAAAAATAATTTGGATGAAAATACTGTTCCTTTGGGATATACTCCAGCTGTAGTAACTTAGAAAATAATGATAAGAAAAATTAATGCTTTCTATCTTTTGCACAAGAATGGGATACTAAAAATTATTCCGAAATTAGAAGAGGGAAGGTATCCTACTAGCAATAATGAAATAGTTGCAGATAAATCTATTAATAATTATGGAATACAGTTAGGAAGTAAAATATTTATTAATGGTAGTAAAGATGAATATACAATTGTTGGAATAACAAAAATAATAAATTTTTAACATCTACTATGATATATACAAACTTGGAAACATATTGGACTATAAAAGGAACTATAAACGGTAGCAAGGCGATATCAGTGATAGTAAAAGTTAATGATGGAGAAGTAGTTGGAGATGGATTATTACAACTGAAATACAGAAGAAGTGATTAAGAGTATACCAGGATACTCGGCGCAAAAAGAGTGTTTTTGCTGGAATGATAGGAGCATTAGTGTTAATCACAAGTTTAGTTATTGGTATCTTTTATTTACATTATCACTATCCAAAAATTAGGGCTTTTACGGGAATTATGAGAGCCCAAGGTATAAAAGTTAAAGATATCGTATCGGCATTGTTTTTGCAGATTTTTATTTTATCAAGTATTGGTGTAGTAACTGCGTTACTTGCCGTTTTAGGAACAAAGTATATTATTCCTAAAGACATTATTTTTGAAGTGAATTGGCTAGCTTATACAGTACTTAGTATTTCTATTATTTTAGTATCGCTAATTGGTGGATTAATTTCATTACCAAAAATTTTAAAAAGTATCGCCAATTAAAGCAATAGCTGAATAGGAGGAATATAATGAATCTAATAACAATGACTAATATAACGAAAGTATATAATGATGGGAGATATGCAATTTACAGCATTACATCCAACTGAATTTTATCTTAAATGAAGGAGAATTTGTTGCCATTATAGGTCCTTCAGGGTTCGGGTAAAAACAACTTTCTTAACTATTCTTGGAAATTTACAAGAAGCAACAAGTGGAGAGATAACATTTTTGTGGAGAAAAATATAACTAATCTTAATGAAAAGAGAAAAACAGAACTTCGCTTTTGAAGAATTTGGATTTATATTACAGGCATCTAATCTAATTCCATTTTCTAAAAGTAGGAGAACAATTAGACTTGATAGATAAGTTGGGCACTCCAGAAAAAGATAAGATGAATCGTAAAGAACTATTTGATATGTTAGGACTAGAAAAGCTAAAAAATTCTTATCCGAAAGAATTATCAGGAGGAGAACGTCAAAGAGCAGCTATAGCACGTGCGCTATACAATAATCCTAGAGTTATTTTTGGCAGATGAACCAACGGCGAGTTTAGATACTAATCGTGCTCATCAAGTGGCAGATTTATTAGCTGAAATTGCTCACAAACAAAAATAAAGGTGTTGTTATGATTACTCATGATACACGTTTATTGGATAAAGTAGATAGAGTCTATCGCATGGAAGATGGGCATTTAGTTGAGATAAAAAATAAACAGTGGGAATTGAAATTTTATAAATTTGAATAAAGTTATAATAAATAACAGCTAGATATAATGTTTAAATTAGTATCTAGCTGTTATTTTAAATTTTTGTATTTTTCTTTTAGCTCAGCGATAGTATCACGAAGAACTGCTGCACGTTCGAAGTCGAATTTTCCAGCAGCAGCGAACATTTCTTGCTCTAGTTCTGCTAAGTGTTCTTCTATATTATCATCAGTAATATTTGTATCTTGTACAAGTTCTACAGACTCATCTGGAAGAACTCTTTTTCGCACTAATGCTATCTCGAATACCTTTAATAATTGTTTGTGGAGTAATTCCATGTTCTTCATTATAAGCCATTTGAATTTCTCGACGACGATTAGTTTCATCTATCGCTTTACGCATGCTTCGTGTAATATTATCAGCATACATTATTACGCGACCATTAGCGTTACGAGCGGCACGTCCGATTGTTTGTAATAATGCCTTATCACCACGTAAAAACCCTTCTTTATCGGCATCTAATATAGCAACTAGTGATACTTCTGGAATATCAAGACCTTCACGTAATAAGTTTATTCCGACAAGAATATCAAATTTTCCAAGACGCAAGTTTCGAATTATTTCTGTACGCTCCAAAGTTTTAATATCAGAATGTAAAGATATTCTACTTTAAGACCATTTTCTTTAAGATAAGCGGTAAGGGCTTCTGCCATTTTTAGTAAGGTCGTAATAAGAACACGTTCACCTTTTTCGATAATTTTCTCAGCTTCTTTAGTTATATTGAACACTTGGTCACTAACTGGTCGGATATCAATTATCGGATCCAAAGTAGCCCGGTAGGTCGAATAATCTGTTCAGTAATTTTAGAACTATGTTCTAATTCGTAATCGCCAGGTGTAGCCGAAACGAAAAATAGCTTGGTTTAATTTATTTTCGAATTCTGTATAGTTTAGTGGACGATTGTCTAAAGCAGTAGGTAACCTAAAACCATAATCAACAAGAACTTGTTTACGAGCTCGGTCACCATTAAACATACCTCTTACTTGAGGTAGGGTAACATGGGATTCATCGACAACAAGCAACCAATCTTTAGGGAAATAGTCTAATAATGTATAAGGAGTAGAACCAGGTTCACGCAATGTTAAATGTAGTGAATAGTTCTCAATTCCTGAACAAAATCCCATTTCTTCCATCATTTCTAGGTCGTAGTTAGTACGCTGTTCTAAACGTTGTGCTTCTAACAGTTTGTTTTCTAAATTAAAAACTTTTAGTCTATCTTCTAGTTCAGCGCGAATACGTTTGATAGCCTCTTTAGTTTTTTCTTCACCTGCAACGAAGTGGCTCGCAGGATAAATAGCTATATGATTAAGTTCAGAAAGAACTTCTCCAGTAAGAGAATTGATTTCGCGGATACGTTCTATCTCATCACCAAACATTTCTATACGAACTGAATTTTCGCTACGAGATGCAGGGAAGATTTCAATAACATCACCACGTACTCTAAAGGTTCCACGGGTAAAATCTATATCATTACGCATATATTGAATATTAATTAATTTTTCTAATATTTTTATTGCGATTAATTTCGTCTCCAACACGTAATGACAGGACAAGTGAAGAATATTCCTCTGGAGATCCAAGACCATAGATACAGCTGACACTAGAAACAATAATAACATCATCACGGTCGAATAATGAAGATGTGGCACTGTGGCGTAGTTTATCTATTTCATCATTGACAGAAGAGTCTTTTCTCGATATATGTGTCCGTTGAAGGAACATATGCTTCAGGGTTGAAAGTAATCATAGTAAGATACAAAATATTCAACACGATTATTTTGGGAAAAATTCTTTTAATTCATTGTATAACTGACCAGCTAATGTTTTGTTATGAGCAAGGACAAGAGTAGGTTTACCAACATTTTTACAATGTTAGCAATTGTAAAAAGTTTTACCAGTACCTGTAGCCCCAAGAAGAGTTTGATATTTTCACCATTATTAAGTCCCTCGGTAAGTTCACGAATAGCATTTTGCTAGTCTCCTTTTTGGTTCATAACTACTTTGAAGATCAAAGTCGACATGTAATCTATTAACTTCCAAAAAATTCACTCCTTTTCAAATAATTGAGGTGTTTTTAAAAATATATTTCTATATAATTATATAATAGAAGTACAAATAGTAAAAAGTGCTTTGATTTTTAATAAGAAATGAGTAGTTCAATATTTCTTGAAAAAGTATATTAATATAAATTATAATGTAAGGTAATTGGAAATTTAAATTGGGTATTGGAGATTAAGGAAGTTATGAATATAAAAAGAAGAGGTTATGCTTTTATTTGCTTTAAATGGATATTTTTAATAGAGTTAGTACTTTTTTAATATTAATCCGTATGTTGATAAAAAGACAAACAAGAAAAAAATATGGTTATCAAAAAGTGGAAAATATATAATATAGTAAGTTTATTGTTAGAATGTCTTATTGTGATGCCGTGGGCATCTCTTTGGCTTTGTTAGTATTTTTACGACAGATGATGGAAGTACATTATTTTATTTCAAATTAAATATAGTTTTATTAGTATTAACTGCTATAATGATAATTATAAGATTTAGTATAAGTGTAATAGGGTGGATTAAAAGAAGGAAGTATTTTTAAATATAATAACTAATAATAAAAAGAAAAATGCTAAGTATCTAAACGTTACTTAGCATTTTATAATTGTATATCTTGGACTCCATACAGTTGTAGGGAGATAAATATACTTATTTACTATTATTTTTCGCAAGAAGAGGCATAATTAAACCAAGTGAGATAAGAACTATTGGTGTAATAATGTTCATTGCTGTTTTGGAATGGACTTCCTGGTGTATACATTCCAGTGATACAAGCAGAATGCAGTAAGGAAGAAAACACCATGCTCCTAAACCAATACCAACATATTTATTTTTAACAAATTTGTATTCTGATTGGAATTTCTCTGCAGCTTTTTTCAAGAAAATATAAGCGGCAAATACCCATAAATAACGCAGAGGCATACAAACAGCGTTTAATTTAACTAACCATCTGAACAGCTCATTTACCTCTTTAATCCCAAACATCGGAATTATGATAAGGATAGATACGATTACACCAACTAGTTTTAGACCATTAGTGTAAACATCGTTTTCATTTTTAACTAGTAATTTTTAGGTATATATTGCTCATCAGCGCTTCCTAATAGCATACGTAATGGAGCATCGATCGAGATAATAACGATAGAAACTTGCCCGATAAAATCAACTACTGCATAAATAACTAAGAACAAGTTACCAACGCCGTAGTAGTTACCTAATGTTTTGGAATGCATAATAAGTACCATTAGTTAGTAAATCTTTTGGAATATTATTAGTATCAAACATTAAAGCAAGTGCGAATGTTCCTAAAAATAGCTGTTGTTACAACCATAAGAACTAAAAGTCATCATTCCTTTCGGGAAATCAGTTGAAGGTTTTTCATCTTATTAACATAAGGCGAAATTTTCTCACAGCCACCGACGGCAAAGACTAAGATAGCTATTGAGGTTACATACTTAACATCGAATGTTGGCATAAATGTATCTAGAGACCAATCGATATTATAAGTTTTTGCACCCGTAATAGATGGTGCAGAAATAGCCATAAATATGAATAATAACGACATAATAAACATTGACGAACCTGCTAATGTTGCAAGTTTTTAATGAAGTTGATTCCTCTTGCAGCTAAAAAAATAACGCTACTAAGAATATTACAAGTGAAATAATTTGCACAAATGTAATATCCATTTTACTAATGCGGTTATCTCTGTATATAGCCCAACTGAATGCCGCAATAATACGTGATGGTTTTTGAGAAATATAAGGCATATGAACTACCCATATTGTCCAACCTGCATAGTAAGCTAATAATTTACTGTGTGTTTCGCTAATCCAAGAACTAACACCTCCACCAGCATCTTTGAATGTAGATCCTAGTTCCCCAACAATAAGTGAATATGGAATAAAGTAAATAGCAAATATTAAAACCCATGAGAAAATAGATTTAAGCCGCCAAATTCCGAGTAACCGTTAACGATGTTACCAAATGCCCAAACAGTAGAGAAGGCCATAAAAAGCTAATGTATACCAAAAATATCTTTTTAGCTTCTTTCTCCATAATAATTTTCCTCCTATATATATTTAATTTTTATTTTTGCGTTATCCGCAAAAATAATATTAACACAATATATTGAAATATTCAAGTAATATTATTGATATTATATGGTAATATTTCAATAATTAAGATCCTTGAAAAATAAGCAATAATATTAACATGTAAATAATGAAAACAATGTGTAAATATCAATTCATAATTAAAGTGCAAAAACATAGCTAAGAAGAATAAATTTTTAATATTATTATATAAGTTTAGTTATATTTTTAAACATATACTATAAAAAAACATTTTATAGATGTAAACAATGACTAACTAAAAGGTTCAACATGCAACGCTATTGAACTACCAAAAATCAAAAATAATATATAAATAAAAGAGGCTAAAAATTATTTTTAGTCTCTTTCTAATTAACTTTATTTAGTTACAACAAATGAGTACCATTCGTTATCTGAAGTTTCTTCAACAAGTTTGAAACCTTGTTCTAACATTTTTCTAGTAATTCATCTTTTTATCTTTGATGATTCCAGAGTGATGAAGTATCCGCCATCTTCAAGTGGTTTATAAGCATCTTCCAACATAAGTTCAATAATATGAGCTAATATATTAGCAACTATAACATCATATTTTTTGTTTCTTTAGTAAGAAGGCTAGCTTCCTCAACTTCAATACGATTTTCAAGATTATTAAGGGCGAAATTTTCACGAGAAACGTCAACAGCAAGTTTATCAAGATCGACAGCTTTTAAGACTACCGTCAGTTAGGTAACTGGCTGCAATACTTAGAATACCACTTCCACAACCTACATCGATAATATTATCATGAGGTTTAACATATTTTCTAAGTTTTTAATACAAAGAGAGTAGTCTCATGTCCACCAGTACCAAAAAGCCATACCAGGATCAATATTGATTACATATTTATCTTCCTCATTCTCATACTCGCGTCAAGTTGGTACAATTACAAATTTTTCTCCGATATTAAGAATATCAAAATAATCTTTCAAAATTTTCCCCAATCGCTATCTTGAATAGTAGTAGTTTCGATTTTGAAGAATTCTCCAATATTAATATTTTTCCTAATTGTTCTAATTCATCTTTGAAACGATTAAAAGTTTCATCATCAAAGTTTAGTTCATTAATATATCCTTTAACTATAACTCCAACTTCTGGATAATCAGTTGGACTAAGTTCAACAATAGTACCAAAAAGTCATCGTGTAGATTTTTCTTCTAGTGTAGTAGGGTCTTCGATAGCAACACCAGTAGAACCATAATCTAACAAAATAGATTCAACTATTTCACTAGCTTCGTTAGTAGTGTGAATTGTAATTTCAATCCAATTTTCCATTTTATACCTCACAAATATTTTTAAATTTTATATTATAGTCTAAAATTAAAAAAAGAATCAAACTATTAATAGGGTTAATTAGAATATAAAAATAATATAATTTTGTTATTAAATTCTATGTAATATATCTACATATATTACACTATTTATACTTTTTAATCAAACAAAAATTTAAAAATATGTTGATTGACAGGTATTGTAAAAGTTGTTATAATTTTTACAAATAATGGACTCAAAAGGAGAATAAATATGATGGAAGCATTGATTGTTGTTGATATTCAGGAAGGATTAATTAACCTTGGCCCTGCTAATAAAGAGAATTATATTAAGAAAAGTGAAGGAAACTATTTCAAGTTTTTGAAGAAGCTGGTAGAGATATTATTTATATCCGCCATACAGAATCTGAAGGTTTTCCTTTCAGAAGGGGACCAAAAGCTGGTTAATATATCACGAATTAAGTCCACGACCTCAGGACAAAAATTTTTAATAAAAATTTTAACTCTATATTCAAAAACAGATGTAAAAGCTTACCTTGATAGTAAAGGAATTAAGAGTTATACTATGGTGGGGATGCAAGCAGAGTTTTGTATTGATACCTCATTAAAAATTGGTTTTGAGTATGGCTTTGAACAAGTTTTAGTGAGAGATGCTGTCACAACTTTTGATAATAATCATTTTAAAAGCACAGCAAATTATTGACTTTTTATCAAGATTATATTTGGAATAATCGCTTTTGCGAAAGTTCTAGATATTGAAGATGTAAAAAGCTTCTAAATTAAAGAAATAATGTATAAGGAAGTATATTAAGTACTAAAAATAAAATTAGTAAAAAAATTAATTAACTATGATAAATATTAAGTAATTTATCAACACTCAGACATACTTATAGAAGATTTTTATATGTAATTAACTTTACGAAAAACAACTTGACAAAAATAATTTTTGTGTTGTTTCTAAAAGAATGAATAACCTTAATGAATAAGGAGAAAATAATATTAATGTTTCAATATAAATAACTAAATAATTTTTGGAAAATATATGCACTTAGAAACTAATACGTTTTTATGTAAAAACTAAGTTTAATAAAAATATAAAAGTAAACTATAAATGATATTTGTGTAAGTTCTGTAATTTCCTTGACATTATAGGCTGTATAGTATATTATTATAAGATAACCGTAACAAATTTAGTAAAAAAGACTTTTATTTCATGTTTCTATATAGAAGAGAGTTTAATCCGTAGGCTGAAAGATTAAATATAAATGATTGAAATAAGCAACACTTTTTATAAAATAAAATATACTTTTATTGAGGTATCAGTATTCTGATATGAATTAGGGTGGCACCACGAGGTAGTAATCGTCCCATATAGTTTTTAATTAACTATGTGGGACTTTTTAATTATATAAATGGAAAAATCTTGATAGCATTACCTAATTAATAATAGACTTTATGCTAAAATAAAGTAAATGAAAAAAACAATACAAAATTGGAGGAACATATGTCAACAATTACAAGAGAACAAGTAAATCATATTGCACATCTTTCAAGATTAGAAATCAAAGAAGAAGTTGCAGGATACATTGAAAAAAATTAGAAAAAGTTGTAGATTTATTCAACGAAGTTAACAGTGCGCCAACTGATAATGTAAAAACCAACATATCACGTTTTTAGACTTAGTGAATGTTTTCCGTGGGGATGTTGCAGAGCCTGGAATGGATAGAGAAGAAGTTCTTAAAAATGCTCACAGAAACAGAAAGCAGGTCAATTCAAAGTGCCTACTATCATAGATTAATAATAAGGAGATAATTTGATGAGTTTAATACATGAATCAATAGAAAGTTTAGAACTTAAACTGAAAAATAAAGAAATTAAACCAAGTGATTTAGTAAAAAGAATCATTAGATAGAATTAAAAGCAACTGAAGAAAAAGTTGGATCTTTTATTACAGTTACAGAAGAAATTGCATAAACAAGCAGAAGCTATGGACAAACTTCAAGAAAAGCGGACAAGCAACTGGAAAAATTATTCGGTATTCCTATGGGGAATTAAAGATAATATCGTAACAAAAGATATCCAAACAACATGTGCATCAAAAATTTTTGGAAGGATTTAATCCAATTTACGATGCAACAGTAATGCATAAACTTAACGCTGAAAAATCCAATCCTTATGGGTAAACCAAACATGGATGAGTTCGCGATGGGAGGATCTACAGAAAACTCTTATTACAAACTTACTCGTAACCCACATGACTTAGATGCAGTACCTGGAGGATCAAGTGGTGGTAGTGCAACAGCTATCGCAGCAGGTCAAGTTAGCTTTTACACTAGGAAGTGATACTGGTGGATCAGTACGTCAACCAGCTTCATACTGTGGTGTTGTTGGACTTAAACCAACATACGGACGTGTATCACGTTTTGGTCTTGTTGCCTTTGCATCATCTCTTGACCAAATCGGGCCAATGACACGTACGGTAAAAAGACAATGCACGTGTACTAGAAATTATCTCTGGATTAGATGCTCATGATATGACGAGTGCACCAGTAGAAGTACCAGAATTCAGCAAAATTATTACTGGAGATATTAAAGGTAAAAAAATTGCCCTTCCGAAAGAATACTTCGGTGCAGGAATTGATGAAGATGTTAAAAAAGCAGTTCTTGATGGTGTAAAATACCTAGAAAGCCAAGGAGCAATAGTAGAAGAAGTAAGTCTTCCAAATACTGACTACGCTATCTCAACATACTACATTATCGCATCAGCTGAAGCAAGTTCGAACCTTTCACGTTTTGACGGAATTCGCTACGGATACAGAAGTCCAAATGCAACTAACTTAGAAGAAATTTACAAAAAGACTCGTGGAGAAGGATTTGGTGCTGAAGTTAAACGTCGTATTATGTTAGGAACATACGTACTATCTTCAGGATATTACGATGCATACTACAAAAAGCACAGCAAGTTCGTACTTTAATCAAAGAAGACTTCGACAGAGTATTCAAAGAATATGATGTAATTATTGGACCAACAGCTCCAACAGTTGCATTCAATATCGGAGAAGAAATCGGAGACCCAGTTACAATGTACGCTAACGATATTCTAACTATTCCAGTAAACATGGCTGGTCTACCAGGATTAAGCATTCCATGTGGGTTCAAAGGTAAACGTCCAATCGGTATGCAATTAATCGCAAAACCATTCGCAGAATCAACATTGTATGATGTAGCGTACAACTTCGAACAACACTACAACTTACATGATAAAAATAGAATTATAATAGGAGAAACAAGATGCATTTTGAAACAGTAATTGGACTAGAAGTCCATGTAGAATTAAAAACAGATTCAAAAATATTTTCACCATCTCAGCTCACTTTGGTGCAGAACCAAACACTAACACTAACGTAATCGACTTAGGATACCCTGGAGTACTTCAGTAGTAAACAAAAGAGCGGTGAGAATGGGAATGAAAGCTGCAATGGCTCTTAACATGACAGTAGCTCGTGAGTCAAAATTTGATAGAAAAAAACTACTTCTATCCAGATAACCCTGAAAGCATATCAAATCTCTCAATTCGATCAACCAATCGGAGAAAAATGGTTGGATTGATATCGAAGTAAACGGAGAAACAAAACGTATCGGTATTACACGTGCTCACCTTGAAGAAGATGCTGGTAAATTAACTCACAAAAATGGTTATTCACTAGTAGACCTTAACCGTCAAGGAACACCACTTATCGAAATCGTTTCTGAGCCAGATATTAGAACACCAGAAGAAGCGTATGCTTACTTAGAAAAACTACGTTCAATTATTCAATATATCGAAGTATCAGACGTTAAGATGGAAGAAGGATCTATGCGTTGTGACGCGAACATTTCTATTCGTCCTTATGGTCAAGAAAAATTCGGTACAAAAACAGAGCTTAAAAACTTAAACTCATTTACTTTCGTAAGAAAAGGTCTTGAGTATGAAGAAAAACGTCAAGAACAAGTAATCCTATCAGGTGGGAAAATTGAGCAAGAAACACGTCGTTTCGATGAAACAACAGGAACTACAAAAACTAATGCGTATCAAAGAAGGTTCTGACGATTACCGTTACTTCCCAGAGCCAGATATCGTACCTATGATTATCTCTGATGAATGGATGGAAGAAGTAAGAAAAACTATTCCAGAACTGCCAGATGCTCGTCAAAGAAGATACCAAGAAGAACTTGGATTACCAGCATATGACGCACATGTATTAACTTTAACAAAAGAAATGTCAGATATGTTTGAAAAACTGTATCACTAGGAGCAGATGCAAAACTAGCATCTAACTACTTAATGGTAGACGTGAATGCTTATCTAAACAAAGTTCAAAAAGAACTTAGCGAAAACAGCATTAACTGCAGAAGGTCTAGCAGGAATGATTAAACTAATTACTGATGGAACAATCTCAAGTAAAAATCGCGAAAAAGTATTTGCAGAACTTATCGAACATGGTGGAGATGCTGAGAAAAATCGTTAAAGAAAAAGGGCTTGTACAAGTATCAGATAGTGGACAGCTACTTGCTTGGGTTAACGAAGCATTAGATAACAATCAAAATCTATCGAAGACTACAAAAACGGACGCGACCGTGCTATTGGTTTCCTAGTAGGGCAAATTAGAGCTTCTAAAGGACAAGCCAACCCACAAATGATTAACAAAATGCTATTAGAAGAAATAGCGAAAAAGATAATAGTTAAAAAGAGCCTCAGAACATTATAAGTGTTCTGAGGTTTTTGTCAGTGGGAGTAAATAGATGCTAATAAAATGGCTATATATGGAGGGTGAATATGAAAGATGAAATTTTTAATTTAATATTGCTTTTTCTAGTCACATATCACTGAACATATTTGATATAATAACAATAGAGTAATTTTTAATAGGGAGAAACAACAATGAGAGTTTTAATATATGGTGCAGGAGTAATTGGATGTTTATATGCGACACTGTTTAGTGAAGCGGGCTTTGATACAACTATATACGCAAGAGGAGGACGATTAGAATCTTTTAAACAAAAATGGATTACTATATTTAAAAATAAAATATAAAAAGCAAATGTGAATATTATTAATAAGCTAGAAGATAATGATATTTATGATTTTGTATTTTTAACTGTAAAATCAAACCAAGTTCATACAGCATTAGAGGAGTTGAAAAATAATAATAGTCCAAATATTGTGACAATGTTAAATACATTAGAAAAATATAATACGTGGGAAGAAATATGCGGTAAAGGAAGAATAATACCTGCATTTTCCGGGGGCAGGAGGTAGTTTTTGAAGGTAATATACTAAATGCAGAAACTAACACCTAGTATTATTCAAACAACTACTTTTGGTGAAATAAATGGAGGTAAGTCAGAAAGATTATTACAGTTAGCAAGTATTTTCAAAAGGTCTTATATACCTTACAAAATAGAAAAAAGATATACATGCGTGGCAACTATGTCATTTGGCTATGATAGTTCCGATTGCAGATGCCTATTATGAAGCTGGTGTTCCAGAAAAAGCAGGAGAAGATAGAGAGCTAATAGAGGAAAACAGCAATAACGATAAAGAAAATCTAGATTCTTTACACAAATTAGGAGTAACGCTAACTCCGATGAAAGTGTTACACAGGCTACCAGTACAAATATTGAGTATAGGGACTGCGTTTTACATTCCAAAGTGAATTTGGTAATGACATTTATGTATCAACACTCAATGAAAAGCTTTAGATGAAATGAGGGAGTTGCACAATCAGTTTTATAGTTATATTGGGAGTGAAGAAGATAGGAAATAAGGTGAGTAGAAATAAAATAGATTAATAACAAATACTTTGAAGGATAAATGAGAGGATTAACGCATCATACAGTTTAGAATCAGTGTCAGAAGAATGGATTGCTATTACAAAAGATGTAAATCAAAAGTTAGGATATGAACTATATGATAAACTAGATAGAAAGTTTAATAGCAGCTTTCTCAACTACATCAAAAACAACTATATAAACATACTCTAGAAAAGTCGAAATTTCTAAATGATGAGACTAGAAAAATCAATAGTAGAGCATAGTGATGATACTACTAGATGTAGTAAAAGCACACGAAAACTTCGATTCAATGAAACATATGAACTATACACACTAGCATTCGAAGTAAATGAAAAAACTAGGATATAGATTATTTAGAGATATCTATTCATACAGCTTTAAAATGCGACTTTGAAAAAGTAGCAAAAGCAGTAGAAACATACAAAAAGAGGTAAAATAACGAAGTTTATGAGGTAGGAAAACCGATATTTTTACCGGCCACAATTATTTCCTGGAAATCATGAGGTTTATTGATATAATAATATCAACAATAGTTAAAAATAAATAGATCTTTAAAGGAGGCAAAATGACAGAAATTACAGATGTAAAAAGTAGAATAATCCAATTATCTCCAGCGATGTTTGAGAATTTTTGTAGTACCTTACTTTATAAAGAAGGTCATCAAAATATATATGAATTTGGTATAAAAAGCTGGTACTGGTAAGACTAAAACTGGTAATCCAGATACATATTCTAGACAGAATAATGGTAAATATACTTTTGTAGTATTTACAACACAACAAAAATAATATTTATAATAAGTTACATGAAGATATCAGTAAATGTTTTGATTTAGTAAATAAAGATTTACCGATAGAGAAAAATTGAAACGATTATTTGTTGCCATACTTCATCAATTTAAAAAGTTATAGAAGATAATAAATTACATGAGTTTTGTAATAAGAAAGGTGTAAACTTAGAAATTTATGGAATAGATAAAGATAGCTAATCGTGTATATAATGACCATCCTGAGTTGATGATATCATTAAACCTCAGTATTAATACTAATCAAATCCTCTATTGGTGATTTTGTAAAGTTAAATGATAATAATCTGATGACTGCACCTTTAAATACTGTATTTCATTTTAGAGAAGAAGAATTACAAAATATTATCAATTCTCTTGAAACCAATTCTGTAGTAATTGTTGGAGGAAAAATCTGGTGTTGGGAAAACAAGATTAGCATTAGAAGCAGCAAGTTTGTATGAGAAAAACAGGAAATTATAAAATATTTTTGCGTAAAAAGTAATAAATTAGAAATTTATAATGATTTAGTATCGACAATAAAAAAGGTGAGAATTATCTATTTATAGTAGATGATGCTAATGAACTAGAGACAGTTTAATCTTATATTAGAATATGTAAATAAATTTAATGATAATTACCATGTTAAAAATTATTGCGACTGTAAGGGACTATATAAAACAAGAGGTTATTAATCTAGTTAGAGAATATACAAATCCTATAACTATTGATATTGCTAAATTTACAGATGATGAAATAAAGAAACTTATAGAAAATAATTTTTGGAATTAGAAATAATTTATATGTAGAACAGATTATAAGAATTTCTGAAGGTATTCCGAGATTTGCGTATATGGCTGGAAAAATTAGCGAAAGAAAAAAACAAAATTTATCTTCTATTTCAGATGCTTCTCAACTGTATGAGAATTACTATGGAAAAACATATGAATAAACTTTTAGAAACTGACAGAACAGTTCTTATTACAGCAGGAATTTTAGCTTTTAATAAATCAATCAAATTGCAAGATGTAGAATTTTTAAAAGAGTTTCTAATTGAATTAGGAATGTCAATTTTTGATTTTTAAAAAAATGCGATTGATAAATTAAATAGAATTGAGTTTATAGATGTAAAAAGGAAAAGTTGCAATTTTTGATGATCGATGTTTGTCAAATTATATTTTTATATTATGTTTTTAGATAAAGAGATAATTAAATTATCAGACATAATAGAAGTTTTTATATCTATTCTCGTAGTAGAACAATAGAAGCATTAAATACAATTTTAAATATATTTAGATCGAAAAAACGATAGAATATATAAAAGAAGAAATATTAAGAGTTTGGAATAAATTTGAAAAAGAAGATTCTCAGTATTATGAATCTTTTGTAAGAGATTTTTCATATCTATAAACCTATAATAGGGTTTAAAATTGCAGATGAAATAATAAAAAAATATTGAAGGAAAAAGAGTTCAATATTACTGAAATTGATTTCGATAGAAAAAGGTTTTTCTAATAGTGATTCTCCTCTAGAGTATTTAACAGGATATCAAAATAGTAATGAATTATTAAAGGTTTATCAATTATTAATGAAATATGCTGGTAAAAACAAGTTCGACTTTGATAGAATCTTATAATTGGTTAGAATCGTATTATGGTTTTACAGCCCTAAAGGTACTGATAATACTCAGAAAAATAATATGTGAATATTTACTGGAGGATATAAATAACGGTAATAGTAATGCTATGGTTATAGGGTATATGTGGGCAAGTATTTATTATCTTTATCGTTTGAAAGTATTGTTCCAGGTAAAAATAATAGTGTTATAATTCAAAGGTGGAACATAGATTATGATGAATATACTAGTGAGTATCGTAAAAGTTAGTTGGTATATTTTTAAATTCATTAATTTCTAAATTAGAATGGAAAGATAAAGGTACTTTCTTTCTTAGGGAAATTTGCTGATAAAAATATATTTTAATAATAGTTCAAGTAAAATAGATATTAAAATACTTGAAGAGGATTTAGTGCAAATCGAAAATATTTTATCACTATGTAAGACTAATAGAATTGGTTATTTAAAGATATTAAGTAAAAATTTTTAAATAGTGTTAAAAAGCTAGGTATGAGCTTTAAGGGAGAACTTGAAGAGTATCTTATTGGCAAAGAATGGGAAATTTATTCGTTATTTAGAAATAACAGAAGATTTTCTGAATGAATATTCAAGAATATAAAGACTACAGAAAAGAACAAATTACAAGATATTTTTGTAGTAAAAAGAATTTAGATGAAAAAGAGTTAATTTCTTTAGTAGATAATATGTTAGGGAGATCCTTTATTAAGAGAAGATTATAATTATATAAATGAAGCCTTAACATATTTAATTAATGATTTAGATTTCTATGATGATAAAAAGTTGTTTAATGCATTAATTAACTCAAGTGGAAATATAAATATACAACCTAATGTGATATTAGAAAAAAATATTAAATAATTATAACTATAGAGAAATATTAACGGATTTAAAAATACAGATGCTAATTTTAAAAAATAAATGGATATATTTCTATTTGACATATTACCTGCTGATTGTGTTGACGTGAGTATGTATGAAGAACTAGTAAATTTTTGTGAAATTTGATATAAAAAAATAATAAAATAAACTACTTCAGAAATTTAAGTATATTAGAAAAATTTTTAATAATTAAACCTAATATTTATATAGATATTTCTAAAAATATTACTAGAAAAGTTCTCAGAAAAATAAATATGCATCTTGTTCTTATTTGGAAGATCATTTGATGAAGCTTTATATACACCTGAAAAACTATTGCTATTGTATAACGAAGAAGTAGAGGTTTTATACGATATTTATATTAAGTTGTTAGAAGAAGGGATTACTTTTGATTATACAGGAGAATTTTTCATTGTATTTATAAAAGAATAATGAAGAATTCTTATATATAGTAATATTTATATTATGAGAAAAAGATAGGAATACTGATGAAGATGGACGAATTGAAAGACTGTGGAAATCAGAAAATTTTATTGAATATTTTGATTTGATATTTTATAATATGTTGAAAAAGCAATATTAGTTACTATGATAAGGCTAGTTTGGCGTCAGAGTTATTTTCAAATACTAGTGATGAAGAAATAGTTGAAAAGAATCAATATATGGTTAGAACACACTATTAACAAGAATGCAAACAAAGAAAAATATAGTGAATATCTTTAATATTATTTGTGAATTAAGTGAAGACCAAAGAAGATTTGCAATAAAAGTTTTCCTAAATAATAATTACAATTCTGAAACATTTAAGAAACTATCTCTTTTTCCTTGGACAATGTCAGGTTTTTGGTAGTTTTATTCATTTATTTGAAAAACGTATAGATTTTATTCAAACTTTATATCCTTTAATGGAAGGTATAGAGTTTCTCGATCATGATGAATATTTAACTAATATTGAAAGTAATTTAAAAAGTGAAATTGATAGAACAGAAACTGATGATTTATATGAGGGAATAATTTAGAGATATGTATCTAAATTTTTGACAAATTTTGTTGAATTATTATCTTATAAAAATGCATATCTGTTAGTTTATGAGAAAATACTATAAAAATTCAGTAGAAATGCCGAATTTTTAATAACTCAATAGTACAAAAATAATGGACAGCTAATATTATATTATTAATTTCAATAAACAGTGCTACCAAATACCTTTTTATAATTAATATATGCGTGATTTCGAATATGGGTGAAACTATGATAAAAATAATATTAATTATAAAAAGAAGAAATAGTAATTAATAATAGAATGAAAGGATATGTAATGAAAAATAATTAGAGAAATTATTATCTCAACATGAAGAATTCCTTGTTGAAGGTGTTTTTAAATAAAAATAAGCTTTCGGAACTAGCTAGAAAATATGATGCTAAGTTACTTAACTTCTTGATGAAAGAAGAAAAATAAAAAGCTTACAAAAAGAATCTGCAACTTACGTATCTTACATTTCAAATAAGATAGAAAAATACGGAAAAGAACTGGGACTGAGAATATTGCATAGGATATCTTTTTACAGATGATTTAAAAGTTCTCTCAGGTGCTGTCTTACATAAATCAGTATTTGTATTTCGATTAGCTTATATTTTAGCTATACAGAGGAAATTAAATATTAAGTTACCGATAATTTTAGACTCACCTAGTGGGAAAAGAGGTAGATAGAGAAAAATGTATCGAAAAATGATGGAAATATTAAAGAGATTTTCAGATAATCAAATTATTATAGCCTCAATATTTGAATATGACTTTGATAATGTTAATAAAAATTGAGATATTTGATAGGTTATTGGAAGAGATATAATAAAAATTAGGAAAGTTGTATTTCTGTATTGAGGAATTGTAAGGTAAAAACAAATATATAGCTTTAGATAATATAGTAAAAAGTTAGTGAAAAATATATTTTTAGAGATAAGTTGCTGTTAAAGATAGCACTAAGATAAAGTTAAGAAATTTAAATAAAATACAAAAACAATCCCTTTGGAGATAGGTATATCCTCAAAGGGATTGTTTGGCGATTATATAGGAATTCGTCTTCTTCTGCCAACTCTTCTTCGTGTCTTCATCACCATTTTTCTCATGTTATTCCTCTTCCTCATCTTCATGTAATATGGGAGTGTATGATTTATCATACTTAGCTAATTTTTGTCATAGAGATTAATGATTTTTGCTATAAGTGAAAGAAAATATACAATATTATTAATACAAAGATTGTTTTCATATTAATATTCGTATTAGTAATTAAAATTGCACTAAAAATTGATATAAGAAATATTGATAAAGAAATAAAAAATAGATGGTAAAGTTTTTATCTATTTTATATAACCACCTACATAGTTTATATATAGCGCTCTCTATAACCAATATTAATATTGTTAGTATTAATATTTTTGTAGTAGAAATATCATTTAGTATTACTATAGGCCAATAGAAAAATGTTAAAAAATACAAGGGTTATCACTATTTTAAACAAAGGTCTGCAATTTTTCAAAAATTTATAAGAAGTCCTTTCTGCTTATTAATAATGATAAAAATATATATGATAATGTACTGGTTTAAGTATTATAGCAATGTATTTTGCATAATTATAATAAGACTATAATAAGAGAGTCTAAATTATATTAACTATATATTTATTATTATCATCTTCTTTCTTTTTTAACTTTT